>OGUO01000085.1_pt1 | contig 64926 bp, 65 predicted proteins | sample 1553641 | NCBI WGS metagenome assembly OGUO01 (sample SAMEA2579980, study PRJEB22360) | human gut metagenome | biome: human gut; feature: human-associated habitat; material: faeces | place: Denmark | collected 2008/2010 | reverse complement strand
GTGCTTTGTGAGCGCACAAAGCTGGATGATTACAAAATAATAAAGTGATTATTTTCATGATGCTGGCTTGTGATAAGTCGGTATCATTTTTTTTATCCCCTCAAGGTAGCATCAGCCCCGGCCATGGTCAGACCTACAAATAAAAACATCCACCCGCCTGCCATAAACTGCAGACGGATGGATATGATTACTTTATTCCTTACCTCTCCGTTCAAGATAGAGGCAAGACGCTTTTATTCAACTCCAAGAGGACAGAATGTCTCCTATTTTTCCATCATCAATCCTTTGAACGCTGTAGGATAAGGAGTCTCGAACTCCATCAGTTCTCCAGTCACCGGATGATAGAAACATAACTTGAAGGCATGTAACGCCAACCGTCCCAAAGGATCACAGTTACTGCCATAGCGCTGGTCGCCGGCAACAGGATGCCCCAGATCCGACATGTGCACACGGATCTGGTTCTTACGTCCCGTCTCCAAGTCCAGCTCCACCAAGGAATATCCATTGGCACGTTTTATTGTTTTATAATGAGTGACCGCAAACTTACCCTCCCCATCATCTACAGGGCTGGAGCTGACATACAATTTCCGGTCGGTCAGCCAAGACTCTATAGTACCGTAATCCTTCTCCATATCACCCGAAACGACGGACACATAACGGCGGTCTGTCACAATATCATGCCAGTTATCACGTAAAGTATTCTGGGTTTTCTCATCCTTGGCATACATCATCAGCCCCGAAGTCTCGCGGTCCAGACGATGCACCACGAATACGCGGTTGAGGCGATGCGAACGCTTTACATACTCATTCAGAATGTGTTGGGCAGTACGTTCCTTCTGACGTTCTGTACTGACAGAAAGCAGCCCTTCCTTCTTTTCCACCACCAATATGTATGCATCCTCATATACCAGTTTCAGCATCGGATGTTTAAACTCACGGTTATTCTTCGCCTTGGACAGCTGCACTTTCATACCTGGTTTCAACGGGAAGTTATATTGGGTAGTAATCACATTGTCTACCAAAACCACACGGTTGGCAAGCAATGTCTTCACTTTGTTGCGACTGATTCCCGCCATCTTCCGCATCAGGAAATCCATCAGTTCTGCGGGTTCTGTCACATTATATATAGTATATTGGGCAGCGCATTTCGCCTTAGGTCTGCCGGAATCACTTTTTCTACCTCTTGACATAATTCAATTTACGGTTTTAAAATTTATAATTGAGTTATCCGGATTATCCTCTTTTCTCCAGCAACACCACATTTTCCACATGGTGCGTATGGGGAAACATATCCACGGGCTGTACGGCCATCACCTTGTATTTTACATCCAGCAAAGACAAATCGCGTGCTTGGGTGGCCGGATTACAACTGACATACACAATCCGCTGAGGTTCGGCAAAAAGAATCGTATTAATTACATCATCGTGCATTCCGGCACGGGGAGGGTCAGTAATGATGACATCGGGACGCCCATGCTGGTTGATGAACTCCTGAGTCAGAATATCCTTCATGTCACCGGCATAAAACAAGGTATTGTCAATGCCATTGATCGCCGAATTCACTTTGGCGTCCTCTATCGCTTCGGGCACATACTCGATACCGATCACTTTCTTTGCCTGGCGTGAAACAAAGTTGGCTATGGTTCCGGTTCCGGTATAAAGATCGTACACCAATTCGTTGCCGCTCAATCCGGCAAAGTCGCGTGCCACCTTATAAAGATTGTACGCCTGTCCGGAGTTAGTCTGATAAAATGACTTCGCTCCTATCTTGAACCGCAGCCCTTCCATTTCCTCGAAAATATGATCTTTGCCTTTGAACACCATTACATCCAGATCGTTGATGGTATCATTGCATTTATTATTGACCACATATAATAAAGAGGTGATTTGCGGGAAACGTTCCGCGACAAAATCCAGCAAGCGCTTCATCAAATCCAGTTCACCCCCTTCCACAATCTTGCACTGCAGCAGCACCATGAGTTCCCCCGTGCTCGAGGTACGGATCATCAGGTTGCGAAGCATTCCTTCTTGAGAGCGCAGATTGAAGAAAGAATAATTATGCTCGTATGCATAGTCACGGATGGCGTTGCGTATCTGGTTACTGATATCATCCTGCAACCAGCACTTTTCTATAGCCAACACCTTGTCAAATGCTCCGGGAATATGAAAACCTACGGCATTCATCTGATCGTACTCCACGTCCTCCTTTACCTCCTCTTCCGTCAGCCAACGTTTGTTTGAGAACGTAAATTCCAATTTGTTACGATAAAATTCCGTTTTTTCCGATCCCAGGATCGATGAGATCTCCGGCAGTTCAATCTTGCCGATACGGGTCAAGTTATCTGTCACCTGCTTTTGTTTGTACTTTATTTGTTCCGCGTATGGCAGGCACTGCCATTTACAACCGCCACATACGCCATAATGCTGACAGAAGGGTACTGCACGCACAGGAGAATACTCATGGAATTTCACCGCTACAGCCTCTGCATAATGATTTTTCTTACGCTTTACCTGTAAGTCCACCACATCGCCGGGCACTACGTATGGTACAAACACTACCAAGTCATTCACTTTCGCCAAAGCTTTTCCTTCGGCAGCCACATCTGTTATTGTTATCTTCTCTAATAATGGAAGTTCTTTCTTCTTTCTAGCCACTTTTCCGAATAAGTTAATTTGGGGACAAATTTAAGCATTTTCCCCGAATATCTCTTCATAAATCGGAAGATATTAAAATTGTAAAGTAGGAATTGCAATTTCTACTATTTTTTTTTAGTAAATCGTTTGGAGATAAATAAAATATGTATAGTTTTGCGATTACATTTTTTGAGCGAGTTAACTTTAAATACATTATTATGGATAAAAAAAGAGTTTACACCTTCGGCAACGGACAAGCTGAAGGAAAAGCAGACATGAGAAATCTGCTTGGTGGAAAAGGCGCTAACCTGGCTGAAATGAATCTAATCGGTGTTCCCGTACCTCCGGGATTCACAATCACCACCGAAGTTTGTAGCGAATATTATGAGTTAGGCAAAGATAAAGTAGTGGAATTGCTGAAAACGGATGTTGAGAAAGCTATCGCCAATATCGAGAATCTGATGAACTCCAAATTCGGTGATGTAGAAAATCCGTTATTGGTTTCCGTACGTTCAGGTGCCCGCGCTTCCATGCCGGGTATGATGGATACCATCCTTAACTTGGGTTTGAATGACGAAGTGGTGGAAGGTCTGAGCCGCAAGACCGGACGTCCACGTTTCGCATGGGATTCATACCGTCGTTTCGTACAAATGTATGGTGATGTGGTACTGGGTATGAAGCCGGTGAATAAGGAAGACATCGATCCGTTCGAGGAAATCATCGAGAAAGTAAAAGAAGAAAAAGGCGTGAAGCTGGACAACGAACTGGAAGTGGAAGATCTGAAGGAACTGGTTAAACGTTTCAAAGCAGCTGTAAAGGAACAAACAGGGCAAGATTTCCCGGCTTGCGCATACGAACAACTGTGGGGTGCCATCTGTGCCGTATTCCGCAGCTGGATGAACGAACGTGCCATTCTTTACCGCAAGATGGAAGGCATTCCTGCCGAATGGGGTACTGCCGTAAGCGTGCAGGCAATGGTGTTCGGTAACATGGGAGATACTTCGGCTACCGGTGTTTGCTTCTCTCGCGATGCAGGCAACGGTGAGGATTTGTTCAACGGTGAGTATCTGATCAACGCACAAGGTGAAGACGTTGTGGCCGGTATCCGTACTCCGCAGCAAATCACTAAGATAGGATCTCAGCGGTGGGCTGAACGTGCAGGCATTTCTGAAGAAGAACGCATAGCCAAATATCCTTCTATGGAAGAAGCCATGCCGGAAATCTACAAGGAACTGGATGCCCTGCAGACCAAACTGGAAAACCACTACTGCGACATGCAGGATATGGAATTTACCGTGCAGGAAGGAAAACTATGGTTCTTGCAGACTCGTAACGGTAAACGTACCGGAGCCGCTATGGTAAAAATCGCCATGGACCTGCTGCGTCAGGGTATGATTGATGAAAAAACAGCGCTGGAGCGTTGCGAACCTAATAAATTGGACGAACTGCTCCACCCTGTATTCGATAAGAAAGCATTGAAAGAAGCGAAAGTATTGACTCGTGGTCTACCCGCTTCTCCGGGTGCAGCTACCGGTCAGATTGTATTTTTTGCCGAGGACGCTGCCAAATGGGCTGCCGACGGCAAGAAAGTGGTAATGGTACGTATTGAGACTTCTCCGGAAGACTTGGCAGGTATGGCAGTGGCACAAGGCATCTTAACCGCACGTGGCGGTATGACTTCCCACGCTGCTGTTGTGGCCCGTGGCATGGGTAAATGCTGCGTGTCCGGCGCCGGTGCTATCAATGTGGATTACAAGGCACGTACGGTAGAAATTGAAGGTGTGACACTGAAAGAAGGTGATTTCATCTCTCTGAACGGTACCACCGGTGAAGTATATAAAGGTAAAGTGGAAACCAAGGCAGCCGAAGTTTCAGGCGATTTCGCCGCATTGATGGATCTTTGCAACAAATATACCAAGTTGAATGTCCGCACTAACGCTGATACTCCGCATGATGCAGAAGTGGCTCGTGCCTTTGGTGCTTCAGGTATTGGTCTTTGCCGTACAGAACACATGTTCTTTGATGCTGAAAAGATTGTCGCTATGCGTGAAATGATTCTGTCACCGGATGTAGAAGGACGTAGAAAAGCTCTAGCCAAATTGCTTCCCTATCAGAAGGCTGACTTCAAGGGCATCTTCAAGGCTATGGACGGATGTCCGGTGAATGTTCGTCTGCTCGATCCTCCTTTGCACGAATTCGTTCCCCACGATGCAAAAGGTCAGGAAGAAATGGCCAAGGCAATGGGTGTGACCGTACAGGAAATCAAAAAACGTGTGGAAAGTTTGTGTGAACACAATCCGATGTTGGGCCACCGCGGTTGCCGTTTGGGTAACACTTATCCCGAAATCACCGAAATGCAGACTCAAGCTATCTTGGGTGCAGCAATCGAACTGAAGAAGGAAGGCTATGATCCTCATCCCGAAATCATGGTTCCGCTGACCGGTATCCTGTATGAGTTCGAAGCTCAGGAAAAAGTCATCCGTAATGCCGCAGCAGCATTGTTTGAAAAGGAAGGTATGGAAATTCCGTTCAAAGTAGGTACTATGATTGAAATTCCGCGTGCAGCTTTGACCGCCAACCGCATTGCCAGCCGTGCAGAATACTTCTCATTCGGTACCAATGACTTGACGCAGATGACCTTCGGTTATTCTCGTGACGATATCGCTTCCTTCTTGCCGGTATATCTGGAAAAGAAGATTTTGAAAGTAGACCCGTTCCAGGTACTCGACCAGAATGGTGTAGGCCAACTGATTGAAATGGCAGTAGATAAAGGCCGTTCAGTCCGTCCTGACTTGAAATGCGGTATCTGCGGCGAACATGGTGGTGAACCTTCATCAGTGAAGTTCTGTCATAAAGTAGGTTTGAACTATGTGTCTTGTTCTCCGTTCCGCGTGCCTATCGCCAGACTGGCGGCGGCCCAGGCTGCAATAGAGGAATAATACTCTAAATAGATAATCTTTATATCAGGCTGTAATCTACTGTTTTAACGGTGATTACAGCCTGATTTGCGCTTGGACGGTTCGTACACTTGACCGCAAAAAATGAGCCAAATGAACGGAAATGTTTTCCATATGTTTACCCCGGAAATCACCATGTTTACCCCTGTTTACCCCGGATTATTTTAGAGTATTTACCCCTTAAAATTAAAAGAAGGATATGACGACATTAAAAGCAACGGTAAAGAAACCGCGTGGCGATGGCTTTTACACGGTTTACATCAGACTGACGCATCAGCGTAAGTCAAGTTACATCAAGACGAACAAAATCGTTGATGAAGCCCACATCGCAAAAAATGGTGAATTGACAGACCCGGTTGTCAATGAGTATTGCGCTATGCTCATTCGGCAATATACCGACCGGTTAAATCGAGTGTGCGCTGACCACTGGGATATAAAGGAGGTTATCGAGTATCTATTAAAGAATGATGCTGATGTATGTTTCAGCGAATATGCTCGAACCTTCATTGGTAAAATGGAAAAGAACGGACATGAACGGACGGCTAAGAACTATCATCTTGCCGTTAATCATTTGGAGCGTTATGTCGGTTCAAACCAGCTCATGTTTAGCCAGCTTACTTCTACTGTATTGAATTTATGGATAGAACAGTTGTCTAAGACGAATCGCGCGAAGGAAATGTACCCTACTTGTGTTCGGCAGATTTACAAGAAAGCCATCATGGAGTTGAATGATGAAGAACGTGGAATGATTCGCATTAAGTTCAACCCTTGGAATAAGATACAAATTCCAAAGTCTGATAGCACTGTTCAACGTGCCATCAGTGCCGAGGCTTGCCGTGAGTTCTTCAATCGCCCGCTTCCTCAAAGCAAGATGATTTCTTCTCTCCCCGAATTGGGTAGAGACGTGGCACTTCTATCTCTTTGCTTGGGTGGTATCAACACGGTTGATATGTATGAACTCAAAAAGGAGGATTACAAAGATGGTGTCATTGGCTATAAGAGAGCCAAAACCAAGCATAGCCGTCGGGATGAAGCCTACATCGAAATGCGAGTTGAACCATTCATCCAATCTACTTTTGACAAGTACCTGTCAGATGAAAAGGATGAATACCTGTTCAATTTCCATCAACGGTACAGCAACTCCGATAGTTTTAACGCAAATGTGAATATCGGCATCCGTAAAATCTGTATAGATATGGGGATGAAGAAAGAGGACTTCTACTGCTATTATACCTTCCGGCATACTTGGGGCACCATTGCCCAAAACGATTGTGATGCCAACTTGTATGAAGTGGCTTTCGGGATGAATCACAGTCATGGTCTTAACATTACCCGTGGGTATGTTAAGTTGGATTTCACTCCGGCGTGGGAACTGAATGCAAAAGTTATCGACTTCATTTTCTTTAGCAGCAAGAAGAGCAAGCAAGGAAAAGCAAAGGACATTGAAGCCTCAGAAGATAAGTTGTTCCGTATCTCAAAGAAGATGATGATTTATGGTCGTGCCTATTTCAAGGGGGATGTGGTAAGCGAACTTACGGATATAGGTTTCAGTAATGTGGATGAAGTCATTGCGGAACTTGTCAAACAACTACCCAAGGACATCCCTACAGGTTGCACCGTTCAATTTCGCCTGCTGAATTGCGATTCAAGAAAGGAAGTCGTTTATGAAAGAAGCAAAGGCAAAGGTTTTTAGCCGATGTGTTGTAGAAGCCAACCCTTAACCCAAGGGAAGAATTAAGCTCCACTCCCCTATGAGCCGTATCAGTCTTTTTGATTGGTGCGGCTTTAATTGTATCTGCCTCTATCGGTTTGATTGCGGTTGGCTACCATCTTGCCTACTACCAAACCGGTAATCAAGAGCAGTCCCTTCCACAGTAAAACAAAGGCAGTCTTGATAATCCAGATAGCCAGCCGGAATACGTTTACGATAATCCAACGAGCCGCCTTCAATAGCAACCCTATCAATAAGATGACCGGGAGCAAGTATATGAGGAATAGCAATTCAAACAACATAACTTTCAAATTTTAGCGTAAATAATGTAGCCAATCAAAGGCTATTCCTATATGTAAATATAGTGAAAATCAGTGATATAGCAAAGAGAAAGTGCCGCTTTTTATGACATCAAACGATACTTTTTTACCTTGCTTTCAAGCTTTTAGGTATCATTGAACAGAGGTTGTTCTAACCTTGAACACTTGGTTAAATTACCATTCTATCCCAATTATGTTGACCTCTTGATATGTTTATTGCTTGCTCAAATTACATCATATGATAACACTTTATTTCCCTATTGTCTTGGTAAAAGAACTCTTCTAACCACGATACCTTGGTTAAACGATACCTTGGGTATAGCATATCCACTAACCTTATTTACTTGGTTACAAGTGTCTATCGTATTAGGCTGCCAAAGAATCATGGTCGATTGGTAGCGTGGTTTGCTGATAGCAGTGTCTAAGGTTAATGAAACAATGTAACCTTGAAACCGAAGTATCACGTTACTTAAAGTATCATAGTTATTGATAACTCCAGTTCGATAAACCGAAGAATCTGTACTATTCGGCATCTTGGTTAAGTAATCAAGGTATCTCGGTTACACCGCATCAGGATGTTTCAGGATGCGGATAACGAGCTACCCTATATCTTTGGCTATCGGGTTAAAGTAACCTTGGTTAGAGAATACCACTTTCAGAAAAATCTGTTGCGTATTTCGTTCCGAGAGGAGTTTCAGCGGTAATTTTGTTGTAAAACGAACCTTGGAGGACATCGAACTGCGTTGCAGGATTTGTCAAGCAAGTTGTACCTTTGTCATTACAAAACTTCGTTTCGTCCTGAAAAGGTGACTTGCCGACTGCTGCCGCATCGGAGCGGTTTCACGCTGTTTCGCCCTGCGAAAGAAGGTTCAGAAAACCAGTTTTACCCAAGTATCATAGTAAGATGAAACGAAGAACCAAAGTTTATCAGTTACGACTGACCCCGGAGGAACAGTCCATGCTTAAAGAAAAAGCGAAGGGAAAACCTGTCGCTGATTACATACGTGCAGCATTGGCAGAGTATTCAGACACCGATGCCAGACAACGGTTAGAACTAATCAATAACCTCGGTTCGTTTTACCGGAAATTCCGGGATGAACTATCCTGGGCAGGCAGTAACCTGAACCAGTCGGTTAAGAGAGCCAATGAACTCTCGGTAGCCGGGTTACTTCCACCCAGCTATATCCGCGAGGTCTTGATGCCGGCTATCCTTGAAACCCAAAAAACACTGAACGAGATAAAGAGAAACCTTGAAACCGTGACACGCAAGGCTGTCAAACAATAGTTCAAGAGTTCACTTATACCTAATTATATAGTAATCCTGATAATGGAAACCGAATAACCGAGATACTGAGTAACCACGGTTACATCCTATCAGAACACCATAGTCACATTATCCAAAGATAAAGTTCCCCAAGTATGATAGCCACCATATTACCCGGAAGCACGAACTTCCACGCAGTCGGTTACAATGAACGCAAAGTTGCGAAAGGAGTTGCCCGTATGCTCGAAATGCGGAACTTCGGCACACTCGGTACATTCGGCAAGCCTACCCCGGAAGAACTGGTCACATACCTTCAGGAGTACACTTCCCGGAACACCCGTATTGAGAAGGCGCAGTTCCACGTTGCCTTTTCCTGTAAAGGGCATGAAATGACGGAATCCGAGTTGTTAGACTTCGCTCATCGCTATCTAACTGAAATGGGATATGGAGAGGAAGGACAACCCTTGTTGGTCTATTCCCATTATGATACCGACAACACCCATCTGCATATCGTTACCTCCCGCATCGCTCCCGATGGCAAGAAGATACAGCACGACCACGAGCGCAGACGTTCACAGGAAGTGATTGACCGCATATTGGGTAATGACAGAAAGCAAAAGGTAGAGAAAGACATAGATGCAGCCAAACAATACACCTTCTCCTCTTTTGCCCAGTTCAAAGCCGTAATGACTTCGATGGGCTACGAGGTCTATCAAAAAGACGGCACCGTCTTTGTCAAACATGGCGGCAAGGTACAGGAGAAAGTGCCTCTTACCGACATTGAGGCATTGTATAAGAAAGGCAACTATAACAGAGGACGTAACCGCCAGCTTCGGAGCATCCTTAAAAAGTATCGGGACGTAAGTTCCAACAAGGAGGAACTACAAAAGGAATTGAAAACCAAGTTCGGCATTGACATCGTGTTCTTCGGAAAGAAGGATGCGGCATACGGCTACATACTCGTTGACCACGCCAACAAGACCGTCATCCACGGAGCAAGAGTATTGGCTATTGATGAACTATTGGACTTCGCCACCCCCGAACAACGCTTTGACCGCATAGAGGATTTCATTGACCGGTTGCTTACCCTCAATCCCAAGATAACCCAAGGCGAGATATTCCATAAATTGAAGAAGCGTCATGCCTATATCAAAAAAGGTGTCATCTACTTCAACGGGGAATCCCGTCCCTTGAAACCGTTTATGGCAAAAGCCATAGACCGTAACAACCGCATCGAGCTGGTGGAGAAGTTCCGACCCACCACAGAGTCAGAACGTGATTTGCTTTGCAAAATCTATAAGGTGAACCGTCCCGACCTTGTTTCTCTCTCGTTGAAAAGACCACAATCTTGTACGGATGCCATCAATCGCCTGAAAGAAATCTTCGCAGATGAAACCGTTACCTCCGTCAGAAGTGCCCTTCGTGAGGAAGGATTCATCATCCGTCAAGAGGCGGATGCCACATACGCCATCAACTTCAAGAAGCATATCATCATCAACCTATCAGAAGAGGGCTTCGATCTGGAGCGACTAAAAAGAAAGCCGATTAAACAACTACACTCGAAGCACTCAGCCAATAAGCCACTCTCCCGTCATAACAAGATGCGTGACCACGGAGAAGGAAGCCACGATGAAAAACGGGAATGGGAAGTCGGACAGAAAGGCAACTATGACGATATAGACGACGGGCGTTCCTTGAAGCGATAAAACAGGGACGTGCTGCCGTCCACTTTTCGGGCGCATCAAACCGTGATACCCTGATAACACGAACCCTTGCACCCCGGTTACTTTAACCGAGGACATATAAGTGTTGCGTATTTCGTTTTCCCGGTTACACGTGCGATAATTTTGCCTTAAAATAATTCATCGCACGGAAAAATGATACAGACACCGGTCATCATCACATTCGCCAACCAAAAAGGAGGCGTGGGCAAAACCACCCTCTGCGTGACCTTCGCCAACTATCTGGTGACGAAGGGAGTACGTGTCGCCATAGTCGATTGCGACTTCCAGCACTCCATCATCAAGTGCCGCAAGGCTGACATCAAGAAATACGATGTGCAGTATGTGCCTTACGATGTGCTGTCATACGAGGCCAACGACAAGAAAGCGATTATTGCCCTTATAGAGAAAATGCACAACGATTCGAGCCTGGATGTCGTGCTGATGGATTCCCCTGGCAGCCTGCAAGCGGACGGACTGGTGCCGATGTTCGTAAACTCGGACATTATCGTTGTGCCTTTCCATTATGACTTGATGACCGTTCCCTCCACCGCCAGCTTCCTTATGTTTATTGACCGTCTGCGAAAAGCCGTTGGCGAAAATATGAAGGCACAGCTTTTCATTGTCCCCAACCTGCATGACGGCAGAGTGGGAAAACGTTCCGAACTGGTCATTTGGGAGAATACCAGAGAGACCTTCTGCAACTACGGAGTGGTAACGGGCAGGATTCCCAAGCGTGCCGACATGGAGCGTTTCAGTACGATGGCGGCTTTGGATAAACAGGCCGGTATCGTTACTCCCGTCTTTGAACGTATCTATTCCTACATCTTCGATACGACAGCACCCATCCGTGAGCCTAAATTGACGGGAATACAACTGACCGGGAATCTGGAGGTGGAATTAAAAGGCAAAGCGAAAGAGAAACAACCGGAAGAAAATGACAATCAATAATAACCATCAACATATACAGTAATGACAAAAGACATTCCCGAAATAGATGACCTCCTCAAAGGCATCAATGACCCCGACATAAGCCTGTCGGACGAAAACAAGCCAAGAGTTGAAGAAGAACATGAAACTGTGTTGGTTACAGGCGAAGATAACATTGGCGAGAAAACTGCTCCTGAAATTGAGCCTTCCGACTATTGGCAAGACTTCCTGTCCTATCTTGAAAGCGATACCCAAGAAGATAAAGGAGAAAGGATGATCTGCAAGTTAGACCGCGACCTTGCCGACTCATTGGACGAGTGCAACATCCATAACCGCAGCCGTTCCGACATGGTGAACGCCATTGTCCGCACGTTCTTCAAGACCTACCTGCCACAGCTTGCGAAGTACCGCCGTGATAACAAGTCGCTTTTCATCAACTATAAGGAGGCAAAGGCATGAGGACAATCCAATGGACTGACCGGATGACAACCCTCTTGACGGAACTGTACCCGGTGGAAACAACTTCCCATACCGCCATAGTATTGGGAGTAAGCGAGACCCTTGTCAAGCAGAAAGCCCGCAAATTAGGACTGGTAAAAGTTGCCAAGACGAAATGGATGGAGCGTGCCGACTATATCCGCAGGCATTTCCATTACAAGTCATTCACTCAAATGGCCCGCGATTTGGGAATAAGCCGGTCGAATGTATGCAACATCGCCGCCAAGTTAGGACTGAAACGCAGCCGGACGGAAACTTCCTATATCATATCCCAAACCCGTATTGAGCTAATCAAACGTGAGAGACGGCACGTGATATTCGGACTTGAACCGCTGACACAGATTAAGGTTGTTTCCAACCGTGCAAGGGTAAGGCTCCGCTCACGGCTCAAAAGCCTGGGGTATGTTGTATGCGGCGAGCGTGTCCTGCTATATGCCACAGATAACTTCGAGCGCAAGACCAAGCTGGAAAGCAAAGCCGTCAAGTTGGGATTGAGCTTCCTGCCAATTACAGGAAATAATCTACAAGTAGTAATCACTTTATAAATAACATAGCACCATGCAATACGGACAAATAGTATTCCTGCTCTTCATTGCCCTCCTGTTCTACTATGCCGCGTTGATAGTCCTTGACATCATGAAAGCCAAGGCTGCACAGACAGCAGAACTGGAATCGCAATCAGAAGAAGACATAGACATATCGGATGAAGCAAAGACCTTCAAGCCATTCAGAATCAGCCGGGATGAACCGAAGCAGAAAGAGGATAAACCGGAGGAAAAGGCAAATTCTGACTCTGAGACAAAATCTGACCGGGAACAGCCTGAATCCAACTCCGAAAAGCCATTCCATCGTCCCGGTTTCCGTGAAGCCATTATGACGGACGGCATCCTTGTGGAAGACCTCGTTGTGGAGGTAAATAATATGGTGGAAAACGGCATTTGCGATTTAGGTTCACTTATAGCCGACTGTGAGAATGCCAAATAGCAAGGCAAACTTACCCGACAAACCATATATACCTTCTTCTAAGAAGAAGCCCCCGTTTCTTTAGCGACCTCTGTTCCTTTGGTGATGAAATCAGATAAACAATTTCAAAAAATGCAATTCAAGAAAAAACTGAAACGTGCATATGACCGCTTCATGGCAAGCTCCTTCGCACAGAAAAGTGTGTTGGCAGTAGTAGCACTGACAATATCCGTAGGTGACATGATGGCGGCAAGCAAGGGCGCGGCCGGCTTCACAAAAGCCACTACTGAAATCAGTTCCTATCAGACCCCGGTTTCCAACCTGATGAAGGCAATCGCAGCCGTAATCGCCTTGGTCGGAGCTTTCAACGTGTATTTCAAGATGTCAAACGGTGACCAGGACGTGAAGAAGACCATCATGCTCACCATCGGTGGCTGTATCGCCTTCATCGCTCTGTCCGAGGCTCTTCCGTTGTTCTTCAAATAACAATGACGCAACAATAGAATGACGATGAATCAGGAGGGATTTCCCGTATTCAAGGGACTGCAAAAACCGCTGGAGTTCATGGGCATCCGTGGGCGTTTCCTTACGTTGGCGGCATTGGCCATCGGTATGTCGTTTGTCGGATTCATACTGTTCTCCATTGTATTGGGAAAGCTCGCCGGGTTCATCGCCATGCTTGTCATGGCGGTCATCGGGCTGGTGACCATCTTCATCAAACAGCGCGGAGGATTGCACAACAAGCGGAGAGACAAGGGCATTTATATTTACAACAAACTGAGAAAAAGCTCCTAATTATGGCACAAACCAAGAAAAAAGTCTTTGACGGCCTCTATGCCGGGTTGGAGGAAACGGACGGCAATGTCGTCCTTTTTTCAGCCAAGGGCGAGCCGTCCGTCATCTTCGAGATGACCAACCCGGTGCAGCAGCTTTGCACCGATGCCGGGCAGTACATACGCTTTCAGGATGTGCTTTCCAATGTAGTGCAGACCCTCGGCGAGGGCTATGCCCTGCAAAAGCAGGACATCCTCTGCAAGCAAGCCTACCACCATGACGTGCCGGAAGATGCGGAGTTTCTGACCCGGAGCTACTTCAATTATTTCGAGGGAAGGGAGTTCACAGAGATACGCACGTACCTGATAGTGACACAGGAGGCGCAACGCAGCCAGTTCGTGCAGTACGACCCGAAGACATGGCTGGACTTTCATACGAAGGTTTCCAAGGTGGATGACATCCTGACCGAGCGGGGCATCCGGCACCGCAAGCTCTCCAAAGCCGAAGCTGACGAGTATTGCCACCGCTTCATGGCATTCCAGTTCCGGCACGGGGCATTCTCCATGACAAACTTCAAGGCTTCGGACGAATACCTCAGAACCGGCAATCGCATCATCCGTTCCTACCCGTTGGTGGATATAGACGAGATAAACCTGCCATCAATCATCAAGCCCTATACGCAGACGAACATCAATGGTTATAATATCGCAACCGACCTGTTCTCGTTCCTGACCAACATACCTTTTTCGGATTGTGTGGTGTTTAACCAGGTAGTACAGATACCGAACCAACGCAAGTTACTCCGTAAGCTGCAAGGCAAAGCAAAGCGTCACGGCTCCATGCCTGACCCAAGCAACAAGATTGCCAAGGCTGACATCGAGGAAGTGTTGAACCGACTTGCCGTGGATAGTTCCATGTTGGTATATACGAATTTCAATATCTTGGTCAGTTGTCCCGTGGATAAAGTAACTCCGGTTACATCGTATCTGGAAACCAAGTTATATGAATGTGGCATCATGCCGTCAAGGACAGCCTATAACCAGTTGGAACTGTTCACGGACAGCTTTCCCGGAAACGCATACGCTTTCAATCCGGACTATGACCTCTTCCTTACACTCTCGGACGCAGCCCTCTGTTTCTTTTTTAAGGAACACTTAAAGGAGTCTGAGCAGACACCTTTGACCACTTACTATACAGATCGACAAGGGTTGCCGGTCTGCATAGATTTCACTGGTAAAGAGGGCAAAGTCAAAATGACAGACAATGCCAATTTTTTCTGTATCGGGCCAAGCGGAAGCGGAAAATCTTTCCATACCAATAGTGTCGTGCGTCAGTTGTTGGAACAAAACACGGATGTCGTTATAGTAGATACGGGTGATTCCTACGAAGGTATCTGTGGCTACTTCGGTGGCACATATATCTCTTATACCAAAGAGAAGCCTATCTCCATGAACCCCTTTAAGGTGACTAAGGAGGAATATGAATTAAACTTCGGCGAGAAGAAGAACTTTTTGAAATCTCTGATATTTCTGATATTCAAAGGTAACGAACTGCCCACGAAGATTGAGGATATGTTAGTGAACCAGACCATTGTGGAGTATTACGATGCCTATTTCCATCCCTTTGAGAAATTCACAGAGAAGGAACGTGAAGGCTTGCGTCAGAAGTTGCTGGTGGACGCAAAGATGGAAGAAGACTATGATAATTATTCCACCCGAATGGAGGACATAGACGAACTGATAAATACGGAAGAGCCTCCTTCCACTGTTGAGGAAAACCGTATGCTGATGTTGCCAACCGAGGCTCACAGGCAAAAGCTGATTCGTCAATACCGTTCCCTAAATGCACTTGCCCATGACCAAGGGGCTACCCAGCCAGAAAGGGAGCGTGCCTTGTGCATCATGGAGAAATTCAAGAAGGAACTCTATGAGAACTCTTTCCTGATAAAGATTGAGAAGCAGATTGATTACTTGGAAGTACAGAAACGTAGGCTAAGGGTAAAGGAACTGTCCTTCAACTCCTACTATGAGTTTGCCTTGGAGCGTATCCCGCAAATCACTTCACAGGAGAAAATCAGTTTCGGCATCCGGGACTTCGCCGCCATCTTGAAGCAGTTTTATCGTGGCGGTGAGTTGGAAACCACGCTGAACTCCGATTTGGATGTAAACCTCTTTGATGAAAGGTTCATCGTCTTTGAAATTGATAAGATAAAGGATGATCCCGTGCTTTTCCCTATCGTGGTGCTGATAATCATGGACGTGTTCCTCCAGAAGATGCGTATCAAGAAAGGCCGCAAGGCATTGATAATCGAGGAAGCGTGGAAGGCTATCGCTTCGCCTACGATGGCAGAGTATATCAAGTACCTCTATAAAACGGTCAGGAAATTTCACGGCATAGCCGGAGTGGTCACTCAGGAGTTGAACGACGTGATAGATTCGCCCATCGTAAAGGAAGCCATCATCAACAACTCAGACGTGAAGATATTGTTAGACCAGACCAAGTTTAAGGACAGGTACGATGAGATAGCCGCCATATTGGGACTGACCCAAATACAGCGGCAGCAGATCTTTACCGTCAACGCCCTGAACAACCGGGAGGGGCGCAACTACTTCAAGGAGGTATGGATATGCCGGGGACAGAACTCCGATGTCTATGGTGTGGAGGAACCGCCCGAATGTTATTGGGCATACACCACCGAGCGGACTGAGAAGGAAGCCCTGAAGATTTACCTTGCCTACTATGGCAATATGCAGGAAGCAATCACGAGAATCGAGGCGGACAGGAAGCAAGCCGGTGATGACAAGTATCTGGTATTCGCAAGAAAAGTCAATCAACAACAAAAAGTGATGTCGTTATGGTAAGAATTAGAATGATACTTGTGGCACTCATAACAATGGTGGCCACTCCAAATTTATTCGCCGCTTGGAAGGTAGTCATTGACAAGAACTGCATCAAGGTGGTATCAAGTAACCTTGCCTCTCAAAAGCTGATTGAGGGTCAGCACAACCAACGTCTGGATTCCATTGCCGAGAAAAAGAAGAAGGTGGAACTCTATACTGTGAGCATGGCTACCATCAAGGAACTCTACAAGGTGACGATGCAGAATGTGTCCGGCTTCGGTACGGAGAGCAAATACTACAAGGAGATTGGACTGTGCGCCTACGACATCCTCAAAGATGTGCCGGAACTTATCAAGACGGTAAACAAGGCGAAGTTCTCCAACAAGTTGCTATGCCTGAATGAGCTGGGCAACCTTGTAACGGAAACCCAACAGTTGGTGGGCAACTTCGTGAATATCGTGAACAATGCCACGATACAGAATCCCCTTAAAGGACAAGGTACGGCAGAGAAGAAAAGCGATGGCTACAATATGCTTGACCGATACGAAAGGCTCTCATTGGCTAACAGTATCTATTCAGGATTACTGGAAATCCGCTACAAGGTGGAAGGTATGATACTGATGGCTCAGTATGCTACCGCTAATGACTTGTTCTTTGCCATTGACCCGGAGGGTTGGGCAAATGTGGTGACGATGAAGAACAATGTCGGCGGGCTTATCAATGACTGGAACAGGTTGGTGGCTTCCAATTACTAACATTAATCTGAGCAGATATGAAACGATATATTATCATAGCTATGATGCTTGCAACGCTCCTTCCGGCAAAATCTTTCGCCTTTGTTATCCCGAAAGACCTTCCGACCATCGAAGCCCTGATAGCCCTTCACAAAGCCGTGAAGAAGGATGAAGACCAGGCATTGAAACGGGTGGCTACCAGCTTCGGGGAGCAGTCGCTTGTAGCCAAGGGAGCCATTAAGTTCAACGATGTACGGACTACGCTTGATACCAAGTTGGACAATGCCCATTCGTACCTTGTATTGGCAGGTGCCATATCAAGCACCGCCAACTCGCTCTATCAGTTAGTCAAAGAGTATAAGGACTTTACGAGCAACACCTTCAAGCAAGTATCAAAGAAGCCGTTTGTCGGTTGGTACTATGCGGATGCCAATGTAGCCATATCAAGGGAGATAAGCCATTGTTACAAGCTCTATGCTTCCGTGGCTGCTTCGGGCATCAACCTGATGAAGGCGAGTATGGACGAGAAACTGAATTTGGTGATGACCCTCAAAACCTCCATCGACAGGGCACGGTACATCATTGACAATGCCAATCTGTATTGCTTTCTGATAACGGATTGCGGCTGGAAACCGGATTATATCTGGGAGATTTTGAACTCCAATGTCAAGGACGAGATAGCGAATAAAGTAATCAATAAATGGAATCAAGGATATGCAGGTTAGACAAATTTTAATATGCCTGTTTTGTGTCGCAACAACAGGTTTCCCTATAACGGTTAATGCCCAACGCCCGACCCGTGACAAGGAGAAAGAGAAACAATGGAAATCTATGGAGAACGGGCCTTGGAACTTCGCCCCCGACTGGTATTATTACTTCCTGCACAACAAGTATTCCGGTGCGGAAATGTATTGGAAATGGGCAGGCTTCAATTCCGGTTTCCGGGTTCGCTTTAAGGAAAAGGACTCTGATGTCAAGCGTATCATGCCTACCCGTGTGACGGCAGAAGAGACCCAGCGGCAGAAAGTAAAGAAGGTGGAAACGGAGCGCAAATACATCGAGGAACTATACAAGGAAGAGCTGGTTCGCGAGGCTGACAGGTCGGTTGATTTGACCTACGCCTCCTACAAGGACGAGTTTGACCGTATGCAGGACTGCATTACGGACGGGTTGCTCTATTGCATGAAGAAAAGTAACGGTAAGCTCAAATATCAGGTGGACGAGTTAAGCCGGCAGAATGAAATTCTTTGTTCCGGCATCGCCTATATCCACAAGACGGGTGTCGGCTACGGATTGGAAAATGCCAAACGGCAGCAAGCCTACGAGGAAGCCAAGACGAAGATGCAGAAACTGGTAAATCAGACCGCCCATCTGTGTGCTGTGGCAGCAACGCATTATTAACTGTAAAATAAGAATAACAATGAATGTATTATCAATTTTCCTGACCATAGGTTTGCCTGCCATTGACGAGAGTCTGGATAAGCTGTTGGTCGCAATGGAGACCTTCCCGAATGTGGCGGTGTTGGGTGATGCGGTCGGACTGGCACGTATCATCGGGCTGTTGCTTGCCCTCTGTGTCGGCTCTTACGAGTGTTGGATGATGATACTCGGACGGCGCGGCATGGATGTAATGAAGCTGCTCCGTATTGTCGGCATCTCCATCTGTATCTCTTCCTCGTCGTGGATTTGCTCCGCATTGCAAGTACCGGGCAAGGGATTGGAGTCAGCCACCAAAGCGATGGCAAACTCCAAAAACAAGGAGGTGGCTGCTTTCGAGCTGAAGGTAGCACAAAAGCAGAGTGAGTATTTGGACCGGCTGAGAGCCGTTCAGGATTCCATTGCAACCGCCAAACAGGTAGCTGCCATTGGTGAGGATGCCGCCTGGTGGGACAAGCTCATCTATAATGTGGAGAACTTGGGTAGCACTATCAACAACTATGCCCAACGTGCGGCTGTGGCTGCCGAGACAAAAGTCAGCGAATGGATTAACGATGTCATACGCTTTATCGGCGAACTGATATTCCAGATGTCCTATTACGGCATACTGGTGGCGCAACGGATATTCATCGCCATTATGATGATATTCTGCCCGATAATGTTCGCCCTGTCACTTGCACCGCCTTGGAGTTCGGCATGGAGCCAATGGATGTCTAAATTCCTTTCCCTCTCGTTATGGGGCTTCGTCACCTATATGTGCCTTTACTACATAGACTTCATCCTGCTTTATAACTTGCAGCAGGACATGGTAGCCTACAACCATCTCCTGCACGGCTCAGTCAATTCATGGGAACAGATTGGCGCATTGGGATTGCAAGGGATAGGCTCCAACTGTATGTATGCGATGGGTATGTTAGTGGGTGCCTACATCATCCGCTTCGTTCCCGAAGTGGCTTCTTGGCTGATACCGGGCGGTGTAAGTTCGAGTGCGGCTTCCGCTGCAGGTTCTACCGTGACGGGTATGGCTGCTACGGCTGGTTCTATCGCCGGAGGTGCTGTCGGTGCTACGGCTGGTGCGGCAGGCTCGGTCATCAAATCCAAGTGAATGTAATCTTAAAACGAAACGATATGCTTATAGAATCATTAGCGCAGAAAACAAAGCTTGCCATGATGACGGTACTCGCAACCATCGGAGGGTGCGCCGTCATCTACGGGTTTCACTGTCTGGTGCTGCATCTCCTTGGTCACCAAGGAGCGGCAACAGATATATGTATTGGACGGCGACATTCCTTTCTTGGCGGAACGGGCCAAGTTGGAAACGAACTTCACTATGGAAGCGAGAGCACACATCCAGCTCTTTCATCAATACTTCTTTAACCTGCCACCCGACAACGACTATATCAAGTGGACGGTCGGCAAGGCGATGTATATGGCGGACGGCACAGCCTTGAAACAGAAACAGGCGATGGACGAGAACGGGTTTTATTCCGACATCATATCGTCATCGGCAGTCTGCACGATTATGTGTGACTCCATCCAGTTTGACGAACATGAACGGAAGTTCACCTACTACGGAACACAGCTTATCAAGCGACGCACCCGCGACTTGAAACGGACGATGGTAACGACCGGGTATGTGGAGAATGTGCCGAGGACACGGAACAATCCCCACGGGCTGATGATTACAAACTGGCGCACCATAGAGAACAAGGATTTGGATTATTAAAAACAGCAACAATGAAATCACTCAGAAAGACATTGCATGAAAGCCGCCTGAAAACCCACCAACAGATTCGGTCATGGCTGCAACCCAAGATGGGAGCAATCGGTACAAAGTATCGTCTGGCGGCAAGAATACGTTTGGCTAACGCATGGGCAACCAAACATCCGAAGCGGACATTCGCTTATGTAACCGGGACATTGGCTTTTGTTTTGATGGGCAACATTTGGATTAGTGGCGCAAAACAAGACCGGTCAAATGGATTAGATGAATTAAACGAGTCCAATATCAGCATGGTTTCCAATATGGAACCGCTCTTCACAGGCTTCCATACCATACAGGCAAACAAGGACATCCAGCGTAACACACTGATGGATTTGGTAGCCCAAGGACAGGAACTCCGTGAGGAATTGGATTCGATGATAGCCGTACCACACAAGTCCAAGTCAGACTCCACCCGTATCATCCAACGATACCGTCAGCTTGAAAACATTGTCAAATCCCTTAATAATAACGAGAGCAAATGATTAAAATCAATTTCAAACAACCCAAGTATATCTTTCCGCTGGTGGTGTTCGTGCCGCTGTGCGCCTTGATATACTTCGTGATGCAGACCTTCAAAGGTTCGGATGATACCGGACAGTCGGTAGCCACCGACCGCATCAACATGGAACTTCCCGAAGCCCAAGCGGAAGAAGCCGGAGATAAGATGTATGAAATGTCAAGACGTTTCGGTGACGAGGATGCCTTTACCGCCGTCGGTGCCATCGGCGAGGAGAAGAATGACACCGAGGAACTGGAGCATGGTTATACCGAGGAGGAACTGAATATGCTCGATGCAGCCGAGGCGGAACGTATCCGTCAGCAGAAGGAACTGGAAGAACTGGAGCGTTCCCTTGCGGAATCCCGAAAGCATATCAACGAATATGCCTATGGCGATAATCCAACCAACGGCTATACTTCTAAGGAGGAGTTTGCCCAAGATTTGGAGGAAATCCAACGCAGGAGCTATGAACGGCAGAAAGCAATCGAAAGCGGATTGGGCATAACCAACCCAGAGCAAGAAGAAGCCCTACAAAAGCAACGTGCCGATTCCATTGCCAAAGTACGGCAGGAAGAAAAAGAGCGTAACCGCCCCAAGCTGGTTATCAAGTCCTCCGATACCAATGCGGACAAGTTCCACACGGTATCATCTTCGGATGATGCGGTGGATGCCAAACTGATCCGTGCGATGATTGACCAGACTACCAAGGCGCGTGAAGGAACAAGACTGCGCTTCAAACTATTGGATGATGTGACGGTGAGTGACCTTAATTTGAAGAAAGGCACTTACCTCTATGGAACGGTAACAGGTTTTGGGCAGCAGCGTGTACGTGCGGCCATCACCAGCATTCTGATTGGGGACAAGTTCGTAAAAGTCAATCTGTCCGTCTTTGACAATGACGGCATGGAAGGCTTCTATGTCCCCGAATCACAGTTCCGTGACTTCGTAAAAGATGCCGGCTCCAATGCGGTACAGCAGAATATCAGTTTTGAATCGAGAAGTGGGTATGAGACCGGCATATCGGCTGAAGCCATTGCCTTGCAGACCTTACAGAATATGTATAACTCGGCATCGTCGGCCATATCCTCCAATATCCGAAAGAACAAGGCGAAAATCAAGTACAATACCATTGTCTATTTGATAAATTCGGATGAAGCAAGATAAATAATAACAGAACTTTTTTCAGTAATACATTAAAATTTCTCAGTATGAAATCCAAGATTATTCTTTTCATTCTCAGTGTTCTTTGTTTCGTAGGCAACGTATCAGCCAACGAAAGGATCTATGTCAATAGCGGAGTAACCACCCACATCGTCATGCCGGAGAACATCAAGTTGGTGGATATATCCACTCCCAAGATTATCGGCAACCAGTGTGCCGACAACATTGTGCGCATCAAGCCTTTTCAAGAGAGCGATTCTATTTCTGTATGCAGTTATAAGGAAGATGAACTGTTAGGAACGCTTACCTTGATTGGTGAGCGACACATTGCCCAATATGACATTGTTTATACAGAGTGCGCGGCTAATGCGGCATCCATCTTCCAAGTTCCATACAGCGATACGCAATCCTATATCAACCCGGAGGTGTCTATGCCCATGTCAGAAATGGCCCGCTATGCGTGGGCAGTTTACGGCAGTGACCGCAAGTTCAATCAAGTGGTGTCAAAGGCGCATGGCATAAAAGCGGTGGTCAATAACATCTATGCCATCGGGGACTACTTCTTCATTGATTACTCGCTGCTGAACAAGACGAAGATACCTTACGACATTGAGGAACTGCGTGTGAAGCTGACTGACAAAAAGCAGAGCAAGGCTACCAACTCACAGACCATCGAACTGACTCCGGTATTCTCGCTTAACTATGCCAAGAAGTTCCAGAAGAACTATCGCAATGTGTTGGTGCTCCCCAAGCTGACATTCCCGGACGAGAAAGTGCTGCGACTGGAGATTTCAGAGAACCAAATCAGCGGCCGCGTCATCGTGCTGACCATCGAATACGAGGACATCCTCAATGCCGACGGCTTTGACTCGGACATCTTGAAGAACAGTGATTATTATCCTTACCATTACATCAAATACTCTGTCGAACAATGAAAAAGCTATTATTCCTTTTAGTATGTGCGGTTATGACTATAGGCGCATCCGCACAAGATGCCAAGCTCTCAATAAATGCAGGCTTTCAGTTCCCCTCTACGTTGAACGCTACGGTCGGCTATGAACATCCGCTATCCTACGGCAATGCCGTGGAGTTGTATGGCGAGGTGGGCAACCATTGGAGGAAAGATGACTTTTGGAAAGGTTACTTCTGGGATGGTGGTATTGTTTACAAACAACGGCTTGCCCGATATAAGAACGGTATGCTTCGCTTCCGTTTCGGCCCACAATTTGGTGCGGTGGAAAGGAAATTCTTTCTCGGATTGGAAGCGGGCTTTGAATACAGTTACGTTTTCAGAAACGGCTGTGAGTTTGTGATAACCCAGAAGAATAACGTGAACTTCCTGCATGGTGATACATTCAGAAATGGTCTATTGCTTGGAATGAAGATTCCATTCTAAAGGAATGGCTATGTAAGATTCATTTTGTAGAAATCAATATAAAGGACTATGGCATTTGAAGAAACAAGGGAACAGCAGCAGATGTATAACTACTTCCGTAGCTGCATCTACATCTTTCTCATCATTGAGATTATTATGAACCTGCCCATTGCGGCAGATAACCGTATTACGCAGTTTATTCTTGACCTGTTAGGCAGATTCCCCGTGTTCACGTCCGTTTCGGGTTGTAAGATGGTGGAACTGGTCTGCATCTGTGTGGTCTGCATCGGTACAAAGGCGAAGAAAGCATTGAAGTTCAATGTCAAGACAATGGTCATTTATCCTGTATTAGCCGGTCTGACCCTTGTCGGACTTTGCTTCCTCTTTCACAAGATGGACTTCGGAATGAGTTGGATGGGATTCCCAGCCAACCGTATTCTTTATGCCGTATGTTCCGTAGTGGGCACCATGTTGGTACATCAAGGATTGGACGGCATTGCCAAGTATTACAACTATAAGGTTGGTGATGACCGTTTCAATTTCGAGAACGAGTCCTTCCAACAGTCTGAGGTACTTGCCAATAACGACTATTCGGTAAATATACCGATGATTTATTATTGGAAACGGAAGATGCACAAGGGATGGATCAATATCATCAACCCGTTCCGTGGCACGATTGTTCTCGGAACACCGGGTTCGGGTAAGTCCTTCGGTATCATTGACCCGTTCATACGGCAACATGCCGCCAAAGGTTTTGCCATGATGGTGTACGATTTCAAATACCCCACATTGGCGAAAACGCTATTCTATCAGTTCTGTAAGAATCGGAAAGCCGGAAGGCTTCCTGCTAACTGTGGGTTCCGTACCATCAACTTCACGGATGTGGAATACTCTGACCGCATCAATCCGATACAACGGAAGTATATCCCTGACTTGGCGGCAGCTTCGGAAACGGCTGCTACCTTACTTGCTTCCTTAAACAAGGGAGGTGGAGAAAAGAAAGGCGGTTCGGAAGCGTTCTTCACCAATTCGGCAGAGAACTTCTTGGCGGCTATCATTTATTTCTTCGTAAACTTCCACCCTGTCGGGTTCAGAAACGGAAAGAAACTGAAACGCTATATTTTACTGGAGGGAAAGAAATTGGAGATTGTCATTCGGAATTGGGATGACTTCAATGCCATAGACGAGAAGGGAAATGTGGTGCTGGACTTCGTGGATGAGAACGGCAATGATGTATCTACCGATGAAGATAGGATGTTTGTGGACTTGAACGGGTTTTCTTATAAAGACCGGACAAGAACACTTAGAAAAATAGACCGCTGTTGGTATGAGGATGAGCACGGAAACGAGGTTGAGCCGGACACCATCACAGGTGAGTTCTCAGATATGCCGCACGTACTATCATTCTTAGGCAGGTCATACGACCAAGTGTTCAACATCCTGATGCAGGATGATAAGATTGCATCCTTGATGGCTCCGTTCAAGAGTGCTTTCGAGAACAAGGCGAATGACCAGTTGGAAGGTATGGTGGGTACGCTTCGTGTCAATGCCGCAAGATTGGTATCTCCCGAAGCCTATTGGGTCTTTACAGGTGATGATTTTGACTTGAAGATTTCAGACAAGGAGCATCCGAGTTATTTGGTCATCGCCAATGACCCGGAAAAGGAACAGGTAATCGGTTCGCTGAACGCTTTGGTGCTGAACCGACTGATTACACGTGTGAACTCCAAGGGGAACATCCCGGTAAGTATCATCGTGGACGAGCTGCCCACCCTGTACTTCCACAAGATAGACCGGTTGATTGGTACGGCTCGCTCCAACAAGGTTGCCGTTACTCTCGGCTTTCAGGAACTTCCCCAGTTGGAAGCGGATTATGGTAAGGTGGGTATGCAGAAGATTATCACTACTTGCGGTAACATTTTCATGGGTGCGGCACGTAACAAGGAAACCTTGGAGTGGGCACAGAATGATGTGTTCGGTAAGGCGAAGCAGACCTCACGCTCTATCTCCATCAATGACCAAAAGGTATCTACCACAATCTCGGAGAAGATGGACTACCTCGTTCCGGCAGCCAAGATAGCAGACATGGCAACCGGTTGGCTGGCAGGTCAGGCGGCGCGTGACTTTACCGCTACCGATGACAAGATGTTGGACAACTTCGACATCGAGCAGTCGGAGGAGTTCAAGACCACGAAGTATTTCTGCAAGACCCACTTCAATATGAAGAAGATTAAGGAGGAGGAAGAGCACTATGTGGCTCTCCCAAAAATCTATGAGTTCAAGAATGACCGTGAGAAGGAGATTATGCTGAACCGCAACTTCAAGCGTGTCAATCAAGAGGTGGAGGATATGGTCAAGGAACTACTTGGAATGAGTTAAGTATGAATAGACTTGCGAAGATACCCACCTTTAGTGGAAGTACATTGAAGATTATCGCCATAGTATCTATGGTAATAGACCATTGTGCCTATTTCCAGATGAATGACGGCACACTACTTTATGATGCGATGCGTTGTGTAGGTCGAATCGCCTTCCCGGTGTTCGCCTTCTTGATTGCGGAAGGATTCGCTTATACACATAACAAGAAAAGATACTTTGCACAGCTTTTGGCTTTTGCCGTTATCAGCGAAGTTCCTTGGTATCTGTTGAACGGAACAGGTACGCATAATGTGATGTTCACGTTGGCTTTAGGTGTGGTGGCTTTGGCAATACAGGAGAAGCTGAAAGAGAATGGCATCCTTTGTGGGATTGCTATTCTCTCTATTGCCTGCTTCGCCACCTGGTTAGGAACGGATTATGAGTGGCGAGGGATATTGATGATTGTTGTTTTCAATTTGTTACGGAATCAGAATACCAATCTTCCTTTTCCCTATGGTCGGATAATGCAGATACTTTGCGCTTTTCCTTTGATGATACACTATGGTAGCATCGGTGCTTTGCTGGCTTGCGCAGTCCTATTCTTATATGATGGCACAAGAGGATTTATCAAGGGTAATGCTGCCAAGTATGGTTTTTATGCTTTCTATCCGATACACTTGCTACTAATATGGTACGTTATAACATTTTCAGCACACTGATAATTGCCGGAATATAATCAGGTGCTTCCGCATACCCAATCTTTTTTAACCAAAGCAGATAGTTCCCATCTTCTCGTTTGTACTTGTACTGCACCTTGGTATAGTAGGCGCGGACACTTTCCGACCAATGGGCAAACTCATAATACTTTCCGGTACGTGGATTGGTCAGCCCAAAGAGGTTGTGCCTATCCCTACACAGTGGTGAGGTAAACCATCCTGTTCCCAAAATGGCTTGTGCCAATACCACTTTCGGATATAGGATGCCGTTCTTCTTGATTTCCGTATAGAGGTTGGGAATCGTCAATTCAGGAAGATGCCCGTTTGATTTAACCCGTTTGAATTTTTGGGACGTCTTACCGTCCACTTTTTGGGTACATAGACGTTTGTATGTTCTAATATACGATTGAACTTTCAATGTATCTTTCGGTTCATTATTTGAGCCTATTTGTGTTGTATCCTTCTTATTATCAATAGCCTTTTCTTTGTCGTTTGCCCGAATCGACTCAATTCTTGCCTCTTTCGTTATCGTATAGAACTGTGCCGATGCCATGCCCGGCATCAGCATCAAGAACATCGCTGTCAGAATAGTGTTGCGCATTTCTTTTCCGGAATTTGATGTGGGTAATTTTGTGACATCCAAGCGGTAACGACACCGCAAAATTAATAGTTCAACATCATTCAAATGGAATTACACAACAGAAATTTATCCGAAATGCTGCCCTACGAGAAGTTGGCGGTATTGGGCATCGACCGCAAGAAAGCGGATTTGCTGCCCCAAGAGGTAAAGGAGAAACTGGCTTCCGGCGAGGTTACACCGCTGATGCAAGTTTCTATCAATACCCGCAATGGCGACATCATCACCTTGCCTGTTAAGTTACAACTTACCGCAGACAAAAACGGCAATCCGGCTCTTATCGCCTATCCGGTCAGAGCGGAGCTTGAAGTGGAACGTAACAAGGTTCTCCGCCTAACCGAGCAGGAAGCCATCCGGCTACGGAATGGCGAGGTGCTTCAAAAAGCTGTGGAGGTAAACGGCGAGAAGACAAAGCAATATCTCCAATTAGACCCTGAGACCAAATCAGTCATCCACCGTAAAGTGACGGACATCCAACTGGAGCAGAAACTCAAAGACATGGAGAAGGTCAATGACATCGAGTTGGGCACCCAGCAAAAGCAACAGGTTCGTGAGGGCAAGCCCATCGAACTCAATGTTGGCAGTGAGAAGGTTTCCGTGGGCGTGGACTTGAAAGAACCGCAAGGCTTCAAGGTCATCCAAGGCGATATGAAGGAGTGGGAACGGCAGCAGAAACTCCGTTATGACGAGCAGCATCCTGAATACCTGGGGCTGGTAATGACGGACAAGAACCGTTGGGAGTACCAGAAGGTCGTGGATGCCCAATCCAAGGAACGTGCCATTCACCTTAAACCCTCCCATGAAGAGAAAGCAAACAATATCCTTAAACGCTGACGGTCATGGCTAAGAAATCAGACAAAGAGCTGGATGCCGGACTCCTGAAACAATTTGACTCTCTGAAACAAAAGCATCCCGATGCGTTGCTTCTCTTTCGGGAGGGCGATTTCTACCGGCTCTACAAGGAGGATGCCGTCAAAGCCGCCTTGATTCTCGGCATAGCCACAGCAGACAAACTGACTTCAAGCATTGAGAAGAAGATAAAGACAGCCGAGTTTCCCACGGTCGCATTGGACACCTATCTGCCCAAGCTCATCCGTGCCGGAGAACGGGTCGCCATCTGTGACAGGCTTGAAGTTGTAGAGAAAGTAAGGAAGAATGAAGAACCAACCCTATCAAACAATACCGATATGGCAAAGAAGAGTAAAGAGAAGAAAGAGAAGGCTGTGCAGGAAGAGCCTGCCAAGACTGTGAAGAACGCAGCCGGGGAGAAACCTGCCAAGGAGAAGAAGGTGGAAGCGCAAGCGGAAGCCAAGAGTGAACAGAAAGCCGAGGTTAAACAAGAGCGTAAGCCACGCGAGCCTCAGATGGTAACTGCCGCCGGTGAGAAAGTGACCCACGGCCATGCTTACCAAAGCAAAGCCAATCCCGAAGAGTGGTATTTTACCGCCAAGATGGACGGCAAGCAGTTGAAGCCACAACGTATGGACGCTGCCGACTTAGCCGCTTACCAGAAGAAGGAAATGACGGTGCCTCAGTTGATGGAACGCTATTATCCCACCAAGCTGATGCCAAAGGTATCGGAAGAATCCTTCAAGATGCCCAAGTCCATTGCCGGACCGGAAGGCAATATCTCCGTGGAGAAGTTCAATGTCTATAAGGAGAAGGACGAGCAGCGTGCCGATTATGGCAAGTATAAGTTCTATGCGCAAATCGGTGACTCCAAGATGTCGGCTGTCGCTTCCCGTCAGGACTTGAACGCCTACTTCGACCGGGTGATGACACCTGCCCAACTTGTGGAGAAGAACTTCGGGGAACGCTTACATCTGAAATCAGCCTACGAGAAGTACCAGCTTCCCGAAGGCATAGACCCGAAAGGTGTGCGTGTGGCGAAAGACCGGGGTGACAACAAGTGGAAGGTGTCCGTGGATATGGGCGACAAAGGCCGCACCACCAAGCATGAAATCTCCTTCGATGACGGCTATTCCCTTTTCAAGGCGAAGACCGCCACACGGGAGCAGATTGCCGCCAAGTATCTCAATACGGAAATCACAGGTATGCTGGCGGCAAAGAGTATCAAGGTGGAGAAATCCGCATCCATGAAAATGTAACGTAATCAAACAACAGTTTAACGATAAAAGAAAAACAAGATATGAACAAAAAGATGAAGCATGAGGAGTTGGTGGAACTCCTTCAGGAGGGCAAAATCGGTTATCTCCGTTTTGTCCTGGAGGGTGAGAACGAACAGGATTATCTGGAGTGGTGCCGTGCCCACGGCACAGACCCCTCGGATGAATCCGCAGAGTTTTATATCGAGCAGACGGACATCGAGCAGATGGACCGTCAGGTAATGGATGACGAGGACTATGGCATCTGGAACTAGTTACAATCCGTCTGCTTCGGGCAATGCCGGTCAGGTCGCTCTGGATAAGTTCGCGGCGATGATGATTGACCGCATGGAGCAGATGAAAGCCTCCGACTGGAAGAAAGGCTGGATTGGCGGTGCTTCGGGTTATGCCGGCTTGCCGCAGAACGTGGGCGGCAGGAACTATTCCGGTTTCAACTCGCTATTCTTGCAACTACATACGGCGGCGAATGGGTATGACCTACCTGTCTATCTGACTTTCAAGCAGGCGCATAACCTCAAAGCCCACGTCCTGAAAGGAGAAAAGGCGTTTCCCGTGGTCTATTGGGATATGCTGGTAAAGGACAAGAACGGGCAGAAAATCAGTTCAGATGAATACCGTGCCATGAGCCGGGAGGAGCGGAAAGATTTGGAAGCGATACCATTTATCAAGGCTTTCCCGGTTTACAATGTGGCGCAGACCAATCTGGCAGAGATACAGCCGGAGCGTATGCAAAAGCTGTTGGAGAAATTCAAAGTTCCTGAACTTAGAGATACCGAGGGTATGTATGCCCATGCCGCCCTTGACCGTATGGTGCAGACCCAGGGATGGCTCTGTCCGATACAGGCGGACAAACGAGTGGACGGTGCTTATTATTCTCCCTTGGCAGACAGGATTGTTGTTCCCATGAAGGAGCAGTTCAATATCGGCAAAACTCCGGAGGAAGTCTATCGTGGCGGTATGGAGTATTATTCGACCATGCTACACGAAATGACCCACTCGACCATGACGGCAGACCGACTCAATCGTGAGATTGGTGGCAAGTTCGGAGACTCGAAGTATGCGAAAGAGGAACTGGTGGCGGAACTGACGGCTGCCATGATCAGCCACTCGATGGGATTTGATTCCAAGATAACGGACAACTCAGCCGCCTATCTGGATTCGTGGATTGGTGTCCTGAAGAAGGAACCTAAGTTCATTGTTTCCATTATGGCAGACGTAAACAAGGCATCCGACCTCATACTTGACCACGTGGACAAGCAACGGTTGGCATTGGACGAACAGCCTTACCTTGCCAAGAACGACCCTTTTGCTCCTTTGGGGCCGGATGAAGAAGTTCCCTTCAAGAACGCCGTCATCATCAAGACCCGTTCCGGCAATTATGCCATCCGTGCTTCATACGATGGTGTGGAGTTGGGATTGAAGAAAGTTACCAAAGACACGGCTAAGACGTTCTTCCAGTTTACCGACCAGAAGGACAAGACGGCATTCCTGAATATGACGGCACGCAAGACTTACGAGCCGGAGTTGGCTGTGATGCGGAGAAGCCAAAAGGTCAGTTCCGGGATTGGCTTGTAATCGTCCAACAAATCTTAGCGATTATGAGTGATTACAAAGTAAACTTTAAGGACATGAAATCCCGTGTGGGTGTGGATGACATCGCCTATGCGTTGGGGTATCGTCTGGACCGGAAAGCGGGTGTGGGTCGGTATATCGAGCTAGTGCTTGGTAAAGGCAATGACAGACGTGATACCATCATCATCAGCCATCCGCACAACAAGGCGGCCCAGACCTTCTTCCGCAGGGATGGCTCCAAAGGCGATGTGGTCACTCTCATCCGTGAGAATCTGAATTCATTTCTGGTATCGGGTAAGGACGATTGGCAGAAAATTGCCAAGGTGATGGCACGCTTCGCCAATATGCCCGAACCCGAATATCGGGAAGATAGAGAATATATTAAATCTGTTAGGCACGACGCTGTATTTGATGAATCACGCTATGAGGTCAAGCCGATTGATACCAACAAGATTCCGGGATTATTCTCTCAAAGGGGTATTTCAGATGATACTGTGAAAGAGCTTTCATCTTTTATTTGTCTTGTCAGGAACAAGCAAAATGGAAAATTTGAAGGTTACAACATCGGTTTCCCTTATACCAACGAACATAGTGACGAAGTCAATGGCTACGAGATTCGTGGCTATGGCGGTTACAAATCCAAAGCGGCTGGTACGGACTCTTCCTCTTCGGCTTGGGTAGCAGACCTGACAGGAGGCAATCGTGAGGCTGTCCGAAGCGTGTTCTTCTGTGAGTCGGCTTTTGATGCGATGGCGTTCTATCAGATGAACAAGATTCAACTGGGTACGGATGTGGCTCTGGTATCATTGGGCGGCACTTTCTCTGACAAGCAGATAACCGGAACGATGGTTCGTTTCCCCAGTGCGAGGGCATTTGACTGTTTCGACAATGATTTAGCGGGACGTATCTACGGATTGCGTATGATGGTAATACTGGAGGATATTCCGATGAAAATCAGTCGCACAGACAATAAACTGCGAGTGGAAGCCAAAGGCAAGTCCTTTGAATTGAATACGGAACGCTCCTTGACGGCACAGGTCAGCGAGAAGCTATCCATCCGTTACAAGATGGGGCAATGGCTACCTCCCAAGGCTTTCAAGGATTGGAACGACTGTTTGCTCAACAAGCCGATGGTTCCGATGCTCTCTCCGCATAAGGAGGAACGTGAACAGAACTTGACTGAACGCAGAAATGGTGGACTTAAAATGTGAAGTATATGCAAAGAATAAAATCAAGGGTAGCGGCATTGGCCATTCTGTCAGGTTTCCTGATGAACGGCTTGCCTTCTTTTGCCCAACAGACGGATCCGGCTTTGACGGGTGCGGTGATTGCGCAGACTGTGGAGTTGAAAAATATCCACAAGCAGCGTAAGAAAAGACAGGAACAGATTATCGCTGCCGAGACAGCCGTGACCTTGGCTCTCGACCGTGTTCACTCTGTGGAGAACAAGATGCTGGAATACCTCTCCAATGCGCAGGGTGCGATGCAGAACCTCTATCAGATTAAACGTGCAGGGGAATTGGTTGCGGTTGAGATACCCAAAAACTGCAGTCTGCTCACGAAGTCGGTTGGTCGTAATCTGAAAGGTACGGCTATTGCCGCCATCGTGTCGGATGAACTGACAGATGCGGCTACACAGATGGCAGCACTCTATCCCTTTATGAAGCAGTTGGTGACTTCGGGCAGTTACAATGTGCCCGGTGGGGATGGGAAGAACGAGAAGCACAAGGTGAACTTGTTAAACTCTTCTGAGCGATACTATATCGCCAATGAGGTGGTAACAAGGTTGGAAGCCATCAATACGGACTTGTTTATCCTGGCATGGCAGGTTCGCACCTTGTCTTGGAATGACCTTTGGTTCTCTCTTGACCCGGAAGGTTGGGCAAATGTGATGTCCGGCAAGAATATCATTGATGGTATTGTGTCGGAATGGAATCAAGGCTACTTGCTTAAATGGTAATTAGAATAGAATTGGAATGCAATTAGAATAATAATCGAACAACGTAATAATCAATAATCAAAGAGTATGATGACAACAGAAAAGAAAATTATAGGTAGCTGCCCCCTCTGTGGCGGTAACGTAGTGAAGACCTGCAAGGGGTATCGCTGTGAGAACAATATGGGAGAACATCCCTCGTGTGTGCTGAACATCAATGCCATTCTTGGCAACCGTAAGATGGCTGATAACGAAATAGCGGAACTGCTTGCCAATCGTTCTGTTCTACTGGACGGTTTCGCCAGTAAGGAAGGCAAAACCTTTCCCACCGTGCTTGAACTGGCTGATAACGGGAACATCAATATGCAGGCGGTTGTCGGTAAATGCCCTCATTGTGGTGGTGAAATTCGTGTGGGCAGCCGTGCCTTCAACTGTTCCAATTATGGCAATCAGGAAGCTCCCTGTTCGTTTGCCATCTGGCGGAACATCGGCGGGCATCAGGTGACTTTGGCTGAAGCCAAGGAACTTTGCGAGAAAGGCATCACTTCTGCAGAACTGGAGATGTACCGTGAGGACGGTGCGGTGTACCGCAAGCGTCTGGGTGTCTCTCCTGACAAACTCCAAATCGTGAAGATATGAGACCGGGGGCAAGATTAGCTATCATATTGGCTTCGATTATTCTGTTTTGGGGTGTCGTTGGTTATTTGGTATTCCGTGGCGATAATCCGAAGAAGCGTGCTGTCAAGGTGGCGGAACTGGCATTGAAAGCTTCGGTGGATAATCCGAAGTCTGTCAGGATTATCGGTATCAGCCAGCCGGATTCTGTGTTTGGCAGGGAGTATATCACGATGGACGAGAAGATGTCTATCTCTATGGCAATGATGAAAATCAACGAGAAGGTAATGAAACTTACTGACGGGTTGGAGAACTTCAATCCTGATGACAAGGAGATTTCCGTGTTGATGGAGCGGCAGATGGAGGCGATGTCGGTTCTCCGTTCCATGACTCCACAGGCTAATGATAATGTTGTAAAATCATTTACCGGTTGGAAGGTCAAGATTGAATATGAAGGTATGGACTTGGAAGGCAAGCCTTATCACTCCGAATACTGGTTCATATTAGACAAGGAGGGGCAATTTGTCATCAAGTCGTTTGAGATTCCTCTGATGTAAATCCATACAGCAAATACTTTATCCCCGGCATCCGGGAACCGCAAGGTTCAAGGTTGTCGGGGATTTTTGTGCCTGTTATCTTCATTCGGTCATCTGCGCTCCCGGTTCTATTTTCCGATACAAAGTAACGGAGGGCGGTGCCGACAGCAAATGCCGTTTCTCTTGGCTGCACGGAAAGCGGACGGAAGCCTTCCGCAATTTGTGCCAAATTGGGTATTCCGTCTCTTTCCGCTTGCCACATTTGCCTTACGCCCCTTGTTCCCTCCGTGTGGGTGGCATCGTAAAAATCACCCGGAAGCGAGAAGCCAAAAAGGCTTCAAACAAAAGGGAAAAAATTAGAACGTATGAGCATCACACTTAAAGACAGAAAGGAAACGGTAAACCTCAGAGGGAATGTTTACGAACTGACCCTATTGTGGAACAGAGAGGACATCCGCAGATGTGCTTTCGGTATGGCTCCCGATTATGCCCATATCCGCAAGGATGGCAAGAACTTCGCTTGCATTACTTGCTACTCCAATGATACAGGCTTTTCGGTGGAGAGTTTCCATCGCTTGCTGGTTAAGCCGGAGTGGGAAGTGTTGTTCCGCAGTGAGGACATCAATACCATTCCATTGAAGGAACTTTTGGAGAGGTTGCCGATAGGATAGTAAATGTATAACAACTTAAAGCGAACATATATGAAAGGAACAGAGCAATTCAAGGCGATTATCAAGAACTATCTTGACAACAGGGCAAAGGAGGATGAACTTTTCCGTGCCAAGTATGAAACCACCACACGCACCATTGATGATATTGTGAATTACATATTTTCAGAGGTACAGAAATCGGGGTGTTACGGTTTCGCTGACGAGGAAATTTACTCAATGGCAGTTCACGTAGTGGATGAACCCACATTGGAGATTGGCAAGCCGGCATCTTGTAATGTTGTCGTGAACCATCATATAGACTTGACAGAAGAGGAAAAGGCGGAACAGAGGGACATTGCCCTCAAACGCTACCAAGAGGAGGAGCTTCGCAAGCTACAAGTCAGAAACTCCCGACCCAAGCCGAGCAAACCCAAAGTTCCCCAACAAGCCGAGTTATCACTATTTGATTTTTAAGCATATGAAACCGAGAAACAAGTTTGAGAAATTGGTGGCAGCTTCCAATGAGAAGCTGACCGCCATCGGCTCTAAAGCCGTGGAGTGGGCAGTAAGAAACGTAGTGAAGCATATTGCATTCCGTACATCCGAGCATAAATGTACGTGTGGCGATTGCGGAGAGAAGTTTGACTATAAGGGAAAAGGCAAGTCTGTCCGTTGCCCCCATTGCGGACACCGTTTGCAAGTGGCTGATACGATGAAACGCAAGCATCAAGAAAAAAGCTATTTTTCTTCCCTTGAAGTTATCGGGGACTTACAAGTACAACGAGTATTTTTGCTGACCGTCCTATATAGCAAAGGGAAGCCGATGGAGTTTTACTATGATGAAGTATGCCGTCTGTGGCTCAATGCCAAAGGACAGGTGGCGGTTACTTCAAGAAAGAAAATTAAAGGCTATTATCAAGACAGCTTTAGTTTTGCCAGTCCGATAGAGTTAAGGAGATTGTCTGATGTCTATATGGTCATATCCGACACTTATACCTATCCCTACTATTCAGCCCTTCCCGAATTGAGACGGAACGGTATGAAAGGAAAATTGCCTAATTGCCACCCGTTCAAGTTGATTAAGTCTCTTTTATTTGACCATCGGATGGAAACGCTGATGAAAGTAAAGGACTACAAGGCGGTTGAATATTTTATCTATCACGCTTTTGACCTTAACAGCTGTTGGCAATCGTACAAGGTGGCTTCAAGGCATCATTACCGGATTGAGGATTTTGGTATTTGGTGTGATACCATCCGCTTGCTTGAAAGATGTGGCAAGGACATTCATAATGCCAAGTATATCTGTCCGATAAACTTGAAAACGGAGCACAACCATTGGTTGAAGAAAGCGGATGTCATTGAGCAAAAGCGTAGGGATATGGAGCGGATGGCAAAAGTCAAGACATACGAAGCCGAGTTTTACAAGAACAAGTCCTGCTTCTTCGGTATCGTCATTAGTGATGAAGATATTGAGATTTCTGTATTGAACTCGTTGGAGGCTTACAGAGAGGAGGGCAACAAGATGAAGCATTGTGTATTCCAATGTGAATACTATGCCAAGACTGACTCTGTTATTCTGTCGGCTCACGACCATTTGGGAAACCGCATTGAGACCGTGGAGTTCAGTTTGAGCCAGGGGAAAGTGGTACAGAGCCGTGGGGTGTGCAACAGCAACACTGAGTATCACGATAGGATTATCCGTTTAGTGAATGATAATGCCCACCGTTTCTTGGAGGCAAAAAGGACATCCGCATAAGTTCCTTTATATATGTTGAAACTCCGACTTCCGCCGTGAGGCGTGGGTCGGAGTTGTTTGGAATATAGGAGGCTATTATGATTATGTTACATATTCATAGGAAGAAATTGCAGAGGAAACAAGTAACCTTATTATATTATGATAGGAGAAATGCTATGGGAACAGAAAAATCAATGCTCTTTTTAGAGAGAATGATAATTCTGGAATTTTTCATAAACAGATATATTTTATAATAATAACAAGAACAAGAGCATAACTTCCAGCTAATATGTCGTCAAACATCACACCCCATCCTCCGGGCATTATCTGTTCTACTTTTCTACATCCTAAAGGCTTGAAGATGTCAATTATACGAAAGAGAGCAAATCCAATGAATGCAAGAATCCATGTATATTCACCGCATGGGGCTGCTAAAAGCGGAATCCAAGTACCAACATATTCGTCAATAACAACTGCACGTGGATCTGTGCCCCAATATTTTTCCATAACATTTGAAGTCCACACCCCAACAATAGTTGTGGTTATGATTAGAGCAAATGTAATATAAAAAAGAGTTGGTGGTAATAAGACAAGATAAAGTGCATACCATATCACTAATGCTATAAAGCCTGCGAAAGTACCGGGTGCTCCGGGAAAAAATCCGCTTCCCAACCCTGTGGAAACGATTATATGAAACCAAGGTGCTTTACCTAAGGGATGATTATTGTTATTACTCATGCTATCTTTCTTACCATTCTATGTTATTTTGAAAAGTATGGGTATGCCCTTAATAAGAATCAGGCATACCTATACATTGTTTTACTTTCTTGTTATCAAATGCCATACCTCATGTACCCAAAGTACAAGTGAAGAACCAAGGATAATAATTATCCAATCCTGCAGACTCAATCCACAGACATTGAAGAAATCTTGTAGAGGCCAATACTGAGTCCAAGACAGAGGCGTATTAAATAGTTTATGTAGAATTTCAAACAGATTTTCCACCATAAGTATTTGACCCAAGAATACAACGACAACTATCGTAAGCAGACCTTGACATCCTTTGAAATGTAATGCACTGCGACCCGTTTCAAATGCACGAGCATCGAAGAGGTAGAAGAAGTGAGTCATAACAAACGTGGTGAATATCATAGTCAATTCGTATGTACTCAATCCGTCACGCTCACCGATATGAAAGTTCAGCAAATCTACCATACTTGTATATTCACCATGCTCGAAGATATAAAGCATAGCTACAAGCAAGAAGAAGAAAAAGAATCCTACACCAAGAATGTTGATACGCATAGAATGACTGAGGATAGAGGCTTTTCTGTTGCGAGGCTTATCTTGCATAACTTTCTGCGATGGCGGAAGTGAAGCCAAAGCGATAGCTGCAAAAGTATCCATAATAAGGTTGATCCACAACATCTGGGTAACAGTAAGCGGAGACTCCGTGCCCATAAACGCGCCGACAAGTACGAGGAAACAAGCTGTCACGTTCACTGTAAGCTGGAACAACAGGAATCGCTGGATATTTTTGTAAAGAGAACGTCCCCACATTACAGCGTTGGCAATCGTAGAGAACGAGTTGTCTTGGATGGTCATGTCCGAAGCCTCTTTAGCCACAGCAGTACCGTCACCCATTGACAGACCGACGTCTGCGACGTTCAACGCTGGAGCGTCATTGGTACCGTCACCTGTAGCGGCAACAACGTGTCCCTTTTGTTTCAACAGTCTTACCAACCTTTCCTTGTCATTAGGACGGGCACGGGACAGAATCTTAATGTCTTCTACACGTGTAAGCAAATTCTCATCGCTCATGGCTGCAAATTCCACACCTGTCATGATGTTTCTGTCGCCATCTGTGTTATTCCACAGACCAATTTGTCTTCCTATTTCCTTTGCCGTACCAGTTGTGTCACCTGTTACAATCTTCACTTGTATTCCGGCATTGACACAATCTTTGATTGCAGCAGGCACTTCCTTGCGAACAGGGTCAGAAATAGCAAAGATACCAACGAAGGTAAGACTCTTTGTGTTGAGTTTGCCATCCTTGAAAATCTCTTCATTATTGTCAGCTTCCACATATGCCAGACCAAGAGTACGCATTGCCTTGTTCTGATAACTCTGCAACTCTTCGTTGTACTTCTGCTTTTGGGATTCACCAACAGTTGACATTGAGAGCAGAATTTCAGGAGCACCTTTCACATAAACCACTTTTTTATTCAAGGCTGCAGAATCAACAATCGTTGCCATATACTTGTTTTCAGTAGAGAAAGGAAGACGGTCAACAATCATAGACTTCTCACGTATGGACATATAATCCTGTCCTTTGCCGTTGAGCCACAACAAAAGTGCACATTCTGTAGGATTACCTACGGTCTTGACGTTGTTCTTATTTGTAAAGTCAAGGTTGGCAGTTGTGTTGAGTGCAATCATTTCTGCAAGCAGTTCATCGGAAACCTCGTTGAGGTCACTTTCTGCCACCTGCATTTTGTTCTGTGTTAATGTACCGGTCTTGTCGGTACATATCACAGATGTTGCTCCCATAGTCTCGCAAGAGTGCATGGTACGGGGGAGTGTGTTCTCCTTCATCAACTTGCGCATACTGAATGCTAGACTAAGAGTGACGGACATAGGTAATCCTTCTGGAACAGCCACAACAATGAGGGTAACGGCAATCATTACGGTGTTAAGTACATACGTGACAAATCCTATCCATCCATTGCCGGAAGAGAAGTCGGCATCACCCATATAGAAATAGATGAAGATACGTCCAACGACGATAAGGGCGGCAAACACATAACTTGCTTTTGTTATCAAATCCGCCAGTCCATCAAGTTCCTCGCTCAATGGAGTTGAACCTCCTTCTTCCACTTGTGCAGCCTCAAAGACCTTTCCACTCTCTGTAGCATCACCCACTTTCAACACTTTGGCCGTGCAATAGCCTTCAAGGATTATAGTACCCTTCATAATTTGATTTGAAGGATAAGTTGATTCCTTGTCAAATTCCTCTGGGGTAGTAGTCTTGTAAACTTGAAGTTCACCAGTAAGTGATGACTCGTTGACATTTAGATTTAACGCATCTAACAGTTCACAATCGGCAGGAATTTCCTCACCTGCTTCAAGCAACACAATGTCACCAACCACAATATCTTTACGTGGCACCTGACATACATTACTGTTGCGTATCACCTTTACGAGCGTGTCGTCATTCACTTCATTAAGGCTCTGGAATGTCTTTTCATTCTTTCTCTCCAAAACGAAAGCGATACTCGTTGCTAATATCAGAGCAACAATAATACCTATCGGCTCAAAGAAAGTTTTGAATCCAGCACCGACCCATATAAACTCATAAATGGAGATACCCATTGAAAGGACAAACGCCATTATGAGAATCTTGAAAAGAGGATCACCGAAACCTCCAAAGAAGCCAACAGCCAATATCATCACCGTTGCAAGAGCAATAATAGCAGGCATAGACCATACAATAGCCCCCAGACTACTGCTCAGCATCGCTGCGCCAATTACAGACAGAACCAAAAGAACCAACATCGATTTGGTTATCCAATGCGTACACGCTTCTTTTAGAGTGTCCCATAATGTTTCTTTCTCTGGTGGTGTCAGTATATTGACCCCATACTTCTTGCGGCTTTCGAGCACTTGGGCATCGGTCAAGCCTGTGTAATTTTTGTTTTGTAACATATGATTGATTTTAATTATTTCATAAATTCAGCTTCAGATATGGATACGGTTTCAAAATTATTCTGAAGACAACTATCTTTGATATTTATCTGTAGAACATAACTGATAATCGTAGAAGAATTTTTTTTGCCGAAATCAAACACGTCTATACTTTTATCATAGGAAACATTTGCCGTAAATTTCCCTTCTACAATACCGTTACCATTATCATATTCCATCCAGTCCTTCCCATAAGCTAATTTTAGATAATACAGTCCTTGAGGAATCATCTGAATGTTTGCAGTTGTATTTTCGGGCACGAACACATATCTAATACATTGTTCATTTGCCTTATTGACTATTTTTATTGCGACATCACAACCTGAGCCAATTTTAATGTCAAAATAGTTATCTTGTTGTCCGAATTTGCTTTTAACTCCATATTCCTTTGGTAATTCTCCGGATGGAATAGACTGGGGTATGTACCATCCGTCGTTAATAAGATTCTCCTGAACTTTAGAGATTTTTGTTGTATTCTGTTTAGTCGTTGATGTTCCGTTGTGGTTACAACCAATCTCTAAGGCTCCCAATACAATTGATGCTAATATGGCAAATCGACTAATTCTTTTCATGAGAATAGGAACATTATATAGTTGATTATTGATATGGCAATTATTACCATGCCAACAATTCGACACAGCATTGCAACAGCTTTTTTATAAGCTTTCTTTTTAATTGCATCATTGGTTAGTATTGGGACAACAAACCATATGATAAGACCAATTATGATTATAACAATATCCATTATTTTTAATTATACAGGTGAGGAAGTATCGTATAAGACTTCACTTCCTCACCTAATATACATTTGTTAGTTTTAGAATAGACCTTTTCGCTTCAGTTCATTTACTCGGTTCTGAATAGTTTGATATTTTTCACCAAGCTTATTCTTTCGTTCTTGGCCAACTCCATAATCGCCGCGAATAACCTTTATAGCTTCTGTCTCAACATCATTGGAAACATCAAACGTCTTAATATACGTGTTTGTAGTAACCGTTGTTGCAGTTTCTGTAGGCTTCGTAGATTCTACCGAAGTCGCTGTTTCATTAGCATTACTGTTACTTTTTTCAGCTAATTCAGATTCGACATCTCCTGCCTCTTCTTTTACTGTTTCACCAGAATTGGTGGTGTCGGACGGAACTGAAATGTTTTCAACTCCTGTTTTATCTTTTACAATGACTGGTTTTTGACTTCCATTATCAAACTTAGAGAGAAAAAAGTATCCAATAATGCATAGTAGTACAATGACTCCGACAATCAACCATGGATTTTTATACCCAAACTTTTTATTCGAAGTATGAGGCTCTTTGTCGAAATCTGCTTCTGTGAAGATTTTATTGTCTGCCATAATTAGTTAAATACTTCAGTTGCAAGATACATCATACCACCCTTATTGCCATCAGCCATTGGCTCAAAACTCCATAACATGGTATCGGAATCATATACCGTTTTACCAAAACACACGACATCTTTGCCAGGGAATTGTTGTGCGAGTTTATACTCTGCTAAAAGTTCATCGGTGTCAGCATCGTAAATATTCACAACGGGATTATGTGCGTCTTCAAATGTTTCACCAATTTGTATGCGATCTTTTGCAACAGCAGCTGCAAACACAATTGAAGCGTATTTGCGTGAGTCAACTTCATCAAGAAGTACATGCATCGTTTCTCCACATTCTGCATCTTCTTCATCGTCATCTGCCATGTCGTCCCATGAGCCGATAACAGAACCATCTGACGAAATGGGAAGAGTTGCTTCCATCCATTTACGTGGGTTCTTGAAGTTAGCACTGTCTTTAGCCCATGTACTAACTTCTCCTTCAAGAGGATTGAACTGTGGGTCATTGAAGTCTCTTTTGGTTTTCCATCTTAATTGAGAGTTGAAATAAACCAAATCAGCTTTGTCATGAATAAGCCCATCTTCTCCTAATAAGAAGGCGCAAATATCAAGGTCTGTACCTTTCCATACGAGGTCAAGACGTAGAGTTTTAAGATCTTGCTTGTCAAAGACAAGTTGGTCTCCAATACTGAGCGACTTATCAAAGTCCGCATCTGAAAATAGTTTTTTTGCCATATAATTATTTATTACGTGAAACTTTCGGATATTTTCTTATTGTCTCTATTTTGGGAGCATGATCAGAAACTGCATCATTTTTCGAGTAAGCCTTGTTTTTCTCTTGGGGCTTTGGAAATCTTTTTCTATTCGTCTCGTTTGTAATCTCAGCAGAAGAATCTTCAAGCAAAGTCTGAGGCATAGTTCTTTTACACTTTGGTCTTGGATGATTCTTTGCATTAGAGGTTTTATATACTTCCTCTGATATGGTTGGAAGCTGAGAAGACGATTTCTTGCGTTGAACTCGTTGAATACGAATTTGATTTCTCGCCAATTTTATTATCGAATTATTACTTGGAACCTCTCGTAATATTGGGTTGTCATTATAAATAGTAATTACTGTCGACCAATCCTCTGATTCTACGGCATTATTAAATTTTTCTTGTACTGATTGTATTTCAATAGAAAAATTTGCTTCAGACAAAATATTTTCGATTTCTGCATCTTTTTCAATCTCTAAATATTGTCGACACAAAGAATTCAATATATCCCATTCTTTCGTTTTGTATCGTTCTAAAATACTTTGTTTGAGATTGTTCTTCTTTTTATCATTTTCTTCTGACTTAATTCTGAGGGTTACTAATGATTCCTTTTTTTTTCTCCATTGGGGAGAATTATTCGTATCTTCTTCTATAAGCGACTCGCAAATACTAATCGCAGAAACATAGTCTTTTGCTTGTTCAGCTTCATTGATTTGCGCAATAAGTGTATTAATCATTTCTTTATGTTGAGCATGAACTTCAGAAACTTTTCTTTTTATTTCTTTCGCATCATGATTTGAAGGATCTAGACCAAGAATTTTGTTTACCTCTTTGAGTGTCTCTGCATATAACTTCTGCGCAAAAAAAACATCGGCACGATTCAAAAAAGTCTGGACTTTTTCTTTAACCTCCATTTGACGACGTGCTTCGTTTTTCAGGCGAGAAACTTCTTCAGAATCAGGCCTAATTTCAAGTGCCATGTCACATTGTGAAACGGCATCAGTCCATCGTCTTTCTGAAAAAGCTGTTTTTGCACGTAAAAGAACAGTGTTAAATTGCTTATTAGCTGCTTTTTGTTCAGCGTGGAGTTGGCGTGCTAAAGCTGCTTTTTCTTTTGCAAATTCATCGTTGGGTTTATTTGTCAAAGCGATCTCAGCCCATTCAAGCATTTCCTCATAATTATGGTCACTTTCATGACGTTCTATATTTTCTACGGCATTTTTATATTCTTGATTTGCTTTTTTTTGATTATCAATAAGTTCTTGCTGACGCCGTGCGTTTGCCTCTGCTTTCAACTTCTTTTCTTCCTCTTCTTTTGCCTGCTTATTTAGAATTTCCTGAGTTTTTGCGTCATTTAAGAAATTTGCAGTAGCTCCTCTGAACTGGTCGCAATCTATCTGAGAGTATACACTGACCACTTTAGGCAGCTCTTCTTCTCTATAAATTACAATCTTGTCATTATCTACAATAAATCGATTGTTAATTGCTCTTGTAAAAGTCTGATTCGTAAAGGTGTTGCCAATAAATACAATTCCTTTTATTTCATGTGGTTGCAACTGATTTTCTTTCACGAATTCAGCTATTTTTCGAACAATGTCTTCAACAATTCCATTAGTGCGATTATCTAACGCATTAGGGAAAATCTGTACTACCGTAGGATTATTAGGAGCAACTGCGAAAGTTATATTATCAAATGGAACTGGTATATATGGCTTGCTTTTTGCTATTTTGTCAAGCCACATAGAAGCAAATCGATCTTGCCTTACACATTCCATATCAATTTCCTCACGACTTTTCAATAACTTGGTGTTTTTGTTGATGTTTTCAACTATTGCTTCAACTAAAGCTCTGCGACGAACATCCAAACCGAGTCCTAATAATTTCCCTTCATTTTTACGAAGGAAAATATTGCCTTTATTCTCATAAAGTGAGAAATGGAAATTATCGTTGGTTGCTACTAATACAAGATATGTTCCAAGGTTTGTAAATACATTACGTTTTTTGCATTCTTCTAATGCAAGATGAGATATGCGCGCAACACTTTCAATGACCTTGAAGTTGGACTCTTCAAGTTCTTCGATGAAACGTAACCGAGCGACATCAGGGATGTCTGCCGAGAAAGATATATAAGTATCAATAGAACCATCTTCTTCTATTGCTTGATGAAGGTGATTAAAGATACCTGCAACCTTAAAGATTTCCCGTATATCTTCTCTCCGTCTTTCATATCGAGTGAAATAATGCTCTCCTTCCTCAATAAGATTGAATATGTCACCAAAGTAGTGCGGGAGTTTGTCTCTATAATTATTTTCAAATGACTTGCCGTACTCTACTCTGCTGTTGGCTATATCTTCATGGAAATATAGCCAAATCCTATCCTCTCCATTCGGAAGGGACAATGGTAACACATTACCATCGTAGTTGATGGCAACTGTAATAAACCATTTGTCTATGTATAAGGACAGTGATTTCATATTTTCCGATTACTACTGATTGAATACTTTTGAGATAAGGGACTTTAAGAAGCATGCACCTTCTGCAATAATAATAGGCTGATGATAATGGAATCCTTCACCATTTTTGTTGTTCTTCGATGCTTTTTTATACTCTGGGTCGTTTGTGCAAAAAGAAATTATACGAGTAGGAAGTTCACTGATTTCTTCTCTCAATGAATCTTCAGCTCTTTGATACAATTTGGTGTCCTTGCTTACGAACTTGATGAAAATATCCATAAATTTCTCAAAGTTTTGGACACCTGAAAAATCAAAGTAGCTCATATCGTCCGAGAATTGCTCTCCACTGATTTCATCATCGGGAGCGATGGATATAGTGTTGCCATCTTTTATAAATCGTACACCAGTCTCACCACAGATGTCACAATCATTTAGAGCATCAACTATTGCAAGCTCATTGTTTTCACAAAGTCCACGAGCAACCTCTGTCTTATTATCATTCTCGATTTCTTCGTGATACTTGATACTTACGGTTTTATCTGGAATTATCAACTGAAGTCCGGCATTTACACAATTGTTATAGAACTCATTAGTAGTTCGTGAACTTGATGCGTGACGAAGCCAATGGAATAATCTGCCTCCTTTACCAAATGGCATGAGCTCAATACGTTCTATATTTCCTAAACGGTTTAACTTGATTGTCTTTCCGATAAGCATTCCTGAATAGAAAAGCAACAAACCGCATACATAGGCTGGAATTGTAAAGACAAACTTTGCATTTGAACTTAGTGAAGCATAGAACGCATCGTAGTCGTCCTGATTCTTAAGTTGGTCAAAAATGCTATTAAGATAGTATGGAGCCTTATCCGGATGATCTATTATCTCTTTGATATTCTCTACATAGACAGCAGTATCATGTCCCTCATGAAAATCCACAAGAGCTTGTCGGTATTGCTCTGATTTTTTTACAGCATCAAAGAATACACCCGCCGCAAGTCGTACAGAACTTTCACGGAATAATGAGTATCTGTTATTATTCTGTGGGTTCTTTGCTATAAGCAGAATATCACTTGTACTACCACCTACGTCTATTCCAAGGAACATATTGTTGCTATTTAAGCCAAATTCTTGAGACATGGCATAGCTACATACAGCCTCGGCTTCGGTAACCAATTTGTTTGCCAACTCTGGTTTTCGTCCAAAAGGCGTAATTTTACATAAATCCTCAAAAATACCTTCCAATTCATCGCAATCAGAAGTCATCATTGAACCAGGATAACTCCAGAAGATTTCTTCAGGATGAACTCTATTTGTATATAGGAATGCACAAGCTTGAAGCCATATAGATTTCAAAAAGGCACGTTTCTTCTCACGTCCTTTATCATCATCAAGCCATTTCATATTATAATGCAGTATTCCTGCTTGCGTCTTAATTTCCCATTCATTCATCTCCTGAACTCTGACATTCGGACGATTTACTGGGACACCTCCAGCTACCTCTGACGATTGATTAGCTCCGACATAGCGAGAATCATGTTCATGAAGCCATGATTTTAGCTGACCATTTTCAGATGGATAGTTCGTGAAAAATAGTAATTCGTTATTCTCGGCAATTGCTTTTGGATTATTATTTTCCCTGCCAACAAGAACTGCACGGTAGTTCCCGAAAACAATTGGATTTGTTCCTCGATTGGGAGTATTATAATACATACAAGTATTGTTACTTCCAAAGTCGATACCTACTACCGCTTCACTATTAGTGCCAACCGTTGTTAAATCCCTAACAAGATCTTGACGTAACATTAAATATCCTGCACCAATGTTTTTGCCTGCAATTTTAACGATTGCAGACAAGCCACATATTGGTTTATTAGATGATATGATGTTGTATTTAGGAAGATTCTCACTTTGACCAGACGGGTAAGTCGCTAACTGTTTAATGTCAACGCGTCTTTCTTCTTCCGGAGTGGGTTTATACCTTGAAGTAAGGAAATTACCATCAATGGTCTTAACAATCTCACCTCCAATTTTGAAAATTGGGAAAAACTGCTCTGTATCACCATCTGTATATTCAGAGAAGAGATAATACTTATTCCATTTCTCTGAAACGAAATTAGGCCAAGCGATAACTTTTCCTTGGTTTTGAACCCATTGAATTTTGTATTCACGGTCATTTAGTGTTACACTTTCGCCATCAATCTCAACAACAAGAGAAACCGCAAGCATTCCTGCATCCGTAATATGTGCAGTAAGTTTGGTGTTGGCATTACCAGCATATTCAAGAATAGTATCAAGTTTATTTTTGAATATGTCAATTCCTTTCTCAGAAAGAGGCACACTAAAATATGCCGTATCTCCTGTTTCTATGTCTTTTACTTGAAGATAGTAAACAGGTGCATCGGATAGCTTGGGCCGCTGGCTTTGTGGCTCAATCCATCCAACAACATATTCATCAGAGCTGAGAAGTTCTTGTATGTCGCCAATAGTTTGATAGTCGCCATCATTTACATAAGTAAACGTAAAATCAGGCTTCAAATATACGGGAACATCGCTTTTGAACAATTCCATAAATGGCTGTTGTAGCGAACTATATCGAGCAACAGGACCTACAGTTCGCAAGTTATTTCCCCTAATAGCAAGTTCGTTTTCCCATTCTCTTGCCATACCTTTGAAACCAGACAAGTTAATGGATATTTTGCCATTTCGTTGAGAGTTTATCATATTCTCAAACTTAGCAACATTCTGATTGAGGTTCATTATAAAAAGATAAACCTTTTGAAGTTGCTGCGAAGTGAGATATCTGGTAGGGTCTTCAAACTTACCGTTTCTATACCAGTTAATATCAGAAGCTGTGTCTCCTAAATTTGTATAATTTACTCCTGTGAAAACACCTGTAAGAGGAGAAGTTCCTCCAACAAGTTGATTGCGATAATATATTAGGTGAATAAATGGCTGCGCATCCGGATTTTTGGCGAGATCCATTTGATTACACCAAACGTCCTTGTCATCAAATAACATTCGACCGAATGCCGATGCAATGTCATAATCATCACCCTTGATATTCATGTAAACAGGAGCAGAAAATCTGATTCTATCAGGATACAGGGCTATTGTCGCCAATAGGCCACGCCATTCGCCGTGCAATATCTGATAAAAATTCAGTAATCCTCCATTGTCAATATTGGGATTCGGATTATTAATAGTGTCAAGTGCATACTTAAAAAGTTTTGCTCTCGCCCAAGGAGAAGGGACACCTGAGATTAGGGCACTCAGTGTCTGAGCATTCACATTTCCAAGTATATCTCCAGTTTGTATGCCTTGGATATAGGAATTTGCCATATTGAGCTCATTCCAGTCACCTTGTATTCCGGTGGTTAGAGTTGTATAACTCTGTATGAGAAGTGCTTTAGACATAACCTATATCAATTAAAGTTGTAAAGTTTAATTAATGTATCATAGATGAGTTTGTACAATTGTTCTCCTCTATTGGTGATACCTTTGTTATTCTCTCCGTGTAGTTCTTGAAGGAACATCTTTTTGAAACTATTGAACTTGCTGCCAATTAACCCGGTAGAATATTTATTATCCTTACCAATGCCTTCATTCCGATAGATATTTTTATTCCAATCAAACCGCATAAGTTCCTTCTTTGTTTGAGGTGCGAAAAGTTTGGGATTAAGGAGGAATTTATCTCCACCTCCAGCAGAACGATGTAATTGACGAAGCCAACCTTCTTCTAAAACTCCGCTCTCAGTCATACGAGCAAAAAACAATCGGAAATAATCCTTGAGGTATTTTACCTGTGAAGGGTCTATCTCCTCAAAGCCAATAATTTCTTTGTCCTCTCCAGAACGCGCTTTTTCAACAAAATCGTCCTCTCCATTATTAAACAGAGCAAATGCGACAAGGCATCCGAGTTTCTTTGCGAACTCTGTCTGACGGTCTTTTCCTACAAAATCTTGGAAATCAAATTTGTCATTGTCTTCTACTGCACGATACAGATATTCTGTTTTATAATTGTCTTTGTTTTCTTGTAGCGTATCTTCATTACTATTCAGGAAATCCATAGCCGCACATGCTGCAAGTAATTCTATATAGTGAGAATCGTTTTTTTGTGCAGCGCCTCCAGTTAATGTTTTATTAGTCTTTTGACTTTCACTTTGCATAGGATTCCAATTTAGACCACTTGTGCCCATCATATAGAAGCGCTGATAAATGCTTCTAACTGTAGCATCGTCATCATAAAACATCATTGCAACCTGCGAATTGAGAGCAAACTTATCACTTGTCGCAATAATTTTTTGTTGATTCAACTGACCGGCATCCGGTAGATTAAAGTTGAAATATGCAGTTAAAAGAGTTGAACCAAAATATGCGTTTTTGAGAATGTCTGCACTTCCATTACTGATGATTTGCGCTGCTCGTGAAAGGGCTTGTGGAATAATGGGGATTGAAGATGCTCCAGTTCCACCAAAGACAGAACCCAAAATAAATACTTTGGCTTTGCCTGATGTCGTTTCAGTGATTAAAGCACTGACAAATTCTTTTAATCCATTTGGTAATTTTGAATTAGCCGCTTCCACGATTGATTGATACATCATCATAGAACCAAGATGGGTCTGGGCACGATAACCATGTTGAAGATTAAACTCTTCAACATTACGGTCCAAAACCAAATCTGCTAAATCTGTTTCTTCCCGATGGTTATATTGTGTATCACCATATCCAAAGACTTCCTTAAAGGTACTTTTGGTTTCGTAGTTAGGAGAGAACTCGTAGTATTTAATGTTTGACGAGAAAAAAGTTTCTTTATGAGACACTCTGTTTTCAGCTTTAAGACCTTTGGTATTTACATAAGCCTCCTTCAACTCTTTTAGTCTTCCAAAATTACCGTTATTCTTATCGGTGTCAAGTGCAAGAAGATGAATGTCTGTATCATCAAACATGCCCATGGCACATAAGTGTATCAAACTTTCGATACACCTCATGCCGGTTCCACCTATGCCAAGTACGAAAAATTGTTTTGCCATAATAATTAATCTTTTTTCTTACCAAGGATGGAGCCTAATTTGGAATTTCTAAAACAGAACATTAGAAGTACGCCGACAGCTGTATAGCAAACAAATGATGCCAACAGAACATAAAGGTTTGTTTCCTTAAACATATTCTGGAATCCAGCATTCTGTATCTTCGGAACAATAACCTGCATGTTATACACCCAATATCCTAAAGGAGCAATAATCCCAATAGCAATAAACCATATTCTTCGCGTAATATAGTCCTTACGGTCGGATCTCCAATTAACGATATTTGCGACAAAAATTGCTATTGCAAGAGCGATTACAACGACAATCGCTCCATATACCCATGCGTCAGCCTGTGCTTGCTGAACCTGAGGTAGAGTTCTGATAACTGTATTCATAGAATTTAATATTTATCTGATTTAACGTATATACTATATAATACCTTCCCTTTTAGTTGGTTAATAAGTTCTGGATCAAAGACACAATTCTTCAAACTTTCCGAAATGGAAATATTAGTCTGTCCATCACTAGTAATAGAATCAAAGTTAAACATATCAATGTTGTTATCTATGATGTTCTCAAGACTGTTAATTACAATGTCGATTCTAAAATAATTGTACGGTTTACCAGTTAAATCATCGTTAGGTGCAAAGTTATTAATGTCAAAGTAAATGTCTGTCACACCATGCTTTTTGAACTCATCTTTATCTACAATTAAGAAGTTATCAATGGCAGGACCGGCATTCTCAATTTTTTCCGCCCTTTCGTTAGATTCTATGATATTGTAAAGGTTGAAATACTCATCATTTATATTTATAACTCTCACATCAATGTCTGAAATACGATAACAGCCAAACGCATTTTTATTGATTTTCAGACCGCCTATAAGTTTCTCTCCGTTAGGCAGCGGATTGCCTTTGTCATCATATGCGTTTACGATAAGGTTTATGATGTTTTTCCAATCTACTTGCCAATCTTGAATTTCATACGCCCCACAAGATGTAACATTAGCCGCTACAATTTCGTTGGATACGGAAATCTTTCCATTTTCAGGAACTATCCAAGGATAATTACCACTCAAATGAAACTCATCCACCTGTGGAAATTGTTCCATATCTACTATTTCTTTTATTCTATCGTAGATATTTCCCTGAATTCTATCGTCTGTAAAGATGATATAGAATCTTTTTTTGCTATATACTTTTCCATGATATTTTTCTTGAAATGGTTCTGCAATAATATGAATATCATGCCCTTTTAATAACCACTTCTTAAAAGCGTTGTGCATGTATGGATTGTTGGGATTGTTTTTGGTAGCAGTTTGTGTAAAAAATTCACCATCGGTTAGCATCACAGATTCACCGTCCCGTTGAGCCATTTGCTCTATAGCTTTATCAAGAGCTGCATAATTAACTTCTGCCACATTATTAAGGAGATGGTAAGTATCTCCATCTTCTTGAGTAATGGTATTACCTTTAATAGACCAGTATTCTTTCGTGGCGGCAGTTAATGGAGAAACCATTTTCTGATAAAACGAAGAAGTCATGCCGTTGGCAATACAATTAGAATAATCTACATATAACGCCAACTTATCATTGGTAATACCTATCACTTCTTCATTATTAGAAAGTCTATGAAAATCTGCAATGTATTTTGTGTCATACGGGACATTATCATTTTTGCATGATACAAGCGAGACACCAGCAATGATGACTCCCAATACTACTACAAGTAGCGATATTTTAGTATTTGTTATCATTTTCATTATAAATTATTGCTTTATTACCTCTCATCTCTTGGATAGAGATAAGAAGTACCTATTTGTATCTAATACAGAGTGTCTTGAAAGAAGAGAAATCTCTATTTGCTCAACAAATAGGCATAAATAAAATCATATAAGAGTGGATAATTGAATTTTTTGTCTTATTTCCTACAGATTATGGTGTGTTTTTCAGCTTTTCTTTCTACCTTTGTATTTGGATAAGTATCTCTATCCAAGAGATTTGGATAGTTGCTAAACAAAAAAGCCCCAATACCAATCGGTAAAGGGGCAATTATCAGAGGCTTTTAAGGATAAGGGAGTTGGCTTTATCAACAACAGAGGTATCAAGACTGGCAAGATAAATCTGAGTTGTGATTTCCGAATCATGTCCCATTCCTTCACTGATTACACTTATCGGAATACCTTTTGCTTTGGCGGCAGATGCCCAACTATGGCGGGCCACGTATAGCGTCAAGGGGATTGTTACACCTATCATTTTTGCTATCTTTTTCAGGTTATGATTGATGTTGTAGCCTATGTTGCGATAGGTGCATCGCTCATTGATGTCAGGATTACGAATTACAGGTAACAGATAGTCGCTTTTGTTTTCGGTGTACTTATCAAGAATCAACTGCATTTCCTTTGTCCATTCAATAATCAACTGTTGTCCGGTCTTACGACGACGGTACGTTATGTATCCGTTTTTAAGGTCTGTCTTTCTCAGAAAAGCCATATCAATAAAACTCATGCCACGGAGATAGAAACTCATCATAAACATATCACGGGCAAAGTCCAATGCTGGAGTTAATGACAACTCCAATGCTTTTATTTTCTTGATGACGGATAAAGGTAATGCGCGTTTTACCGTTTTATCAACACCCGTATAGACATGACGAAAAGGATTGCGATTTTCGATGATGTCATTCTCTACCGCCCGATTATAGACTGCCCTAAGAATACGGGTATAGAACGATATGCTGTTTGGGGCAACGCCCCGACTTTTATGCCATGCCTCGAAGTTTTCCATTACTTCGGAAGTGATGCAGTCAAGCATAATATCTTCCTCCTTACGGAACTTTTTGAAACTATTGAGAGTAGCCCTGTAAGTTTCTGAAGTTCGTACCTTGCCATTCTGTTTTAGTTTTGCAATTATGCTTTCCATGTAATTGAATAAAGAGTATTCTTTGGAATAACGGTTAAACTCGTCTATTACATCATCAGCGGTATATATCAATCCGTTAGCATCAAGTTTACGGTCAATTTTCGTCAGCCGTTCTACATCCCAGCGAATCCTCTCCCGAATTGAGAGAATTGTAGAACTACGCTCACTTTTCTGATTGGTAGTTACCATTGAGCGGTTTTCGTCCCATTCCGAGGATAATACTTTGTAATCTGTCAGGAGCTGTCGCACCTTTCTTTCATGGATAATCTGATAGTAGATAGTTCCCTCTCGACCAGTGACAGTTGAGGAACGGAATTTTACTTTAACTGTTGCCATATATTTAAATAAGTTCTCTTGTTTTACTCTAACGGATTGGATTTACTATGTAAATATATAGCTAAATAACCTGATAATAAATAACTTAAATATGGGAAAAATTGGATTTTTGTGTGATTTTATGGGAATGATTACTAAGAACACAAAACGTGTCTTGGAAAATTATATGAGTAGAATCCCAAACAGAAATCTTTAGTCATTATTGATAGCGTGTTAGGGCTTTTCTTGGTCAAGACCCATTTTCCCGTGCAAAGGTACTGCGGACAGGAGGAACGTCAAGTGACGCTTCGCTTTCGGTCGGAGGGCTTGCCGACAGCCTTCCGCAAATTTTCTCATTCTTCCAAAATTTGGGTATTCCGTCCGCGCTCTCTGACCTCACACTTGCCTAATCCTCCCTATTGCCCGCAGGGATTACCGCACGTAAAAACGGTTCTCCCGACCAAGAAGCCAAAAGGCTTCAAACAAAAGGGAAAAGTATTGAAACCTAAAAATATAAAGGATTATGCGAGTAAAAAGAATGACCATCGAGCAAGGTAAGCGAGTAAGAATAAACTGTTTCCCAAACTTCCACGCAACAGGAAGCATCAGAGGTATGAAACGACTGTTTTATGGTAACGATTGTTTATTGGTGCGTTGCGGTAACTACATCTATAATGTAACCACCCAACCACAAATCTATTATCAAGCAACTTTCTAAAATTTAACAATATGGACTATCAAGAATTATCAAGAGCAACGACCTCCGAAAGAGACAAGGCATTTGCCTTAGAGTTTGCCAACTTTGTGAATGGTGGTATGTCATCCGCTGACCAGACGGGCAGGGAAATGACCAGAGCACACCGATACCTACAACAACAGATGTTCAAAGTATTTGTTGGATTCATGCGCCAGTTGGCATACAACTATCAGAAAGGACGTTATGACCAACGTAATGAGTGGGCATCCAAACTTGCATCCGAGGCATACGGACATTTGGTTAAGTGTGAGCTTATCTATGACCCCGAATTTTCTAACCCTAAAGCAGAGTGATATGGACGAGAAAGACTTTCCGGAATATGGACGGCAATGTGAGCTGATAACCCCGTGGCGCGGTTATCATCGTGGTACGATAGTAGCCAAAACTGCAAGAGGTTTTACCGTACAGTTCAGTAGTGGCGCAGAGATAGATGTTTATGAGGACGAAATAGAATTTGATTGATATGTGCAGATTAATGACACCCCAATTAGTGGAAGCCTTGAAGGATTTTCCACTTTATTCCCAGGACGGCAAGGGAAGAGAAGCTGTTTGCCGTGCGATATTCGCTCTCGGTTCAATCCGGTGGTACATCCTTGAAGGAGAAACGGAGGGTAAGGACACCATCCTCTTTGGTATCGTTATCGGAATGATGGAAGATGAATATGGCTACATTTCACTGGACGAGCTTTCGGAAGTGGAGCTTGACTTAACGAGACAAGGCTTCGGCAAGTTGCAAGTCCGGCAACAAGAGGATTTCAAACCTGCCAAGTTGAGCCAACTAAAAGATGACAGGTTGCAACACTTCCTTGCAAGGTTTGAATAGTAACTAATCAGTCATCCGTAGCAATTTCGTTATGGATGACACAACCATTATATATAATGAGTATGAACAAGAATATCATTGATAAGATAACCGATTGTGCCGAGAGCAACGGCTGGAGTGTGAGTATGGACACCGAACAAGAGAAGGACATTGTCGTTTTTGAGTTCTCTAAATATACTCCTGCAGGGCAGGACTTTTCCTTTTCAGCAACGATGAAAGACAATAGCCTTGATTCTTTAGGGGATGATATAGAGGAATACTTTGAACATTTCGATGTGGATTCGGAAGCCTATCTGTGGTTGGATGATAACGGACACGGAAAAAATGGTGCACCATATAGAATGAGGGATGTATTGGTAGATATGGAGGCAGCGGAGAGATATATTGAAAGTCTGCTTGACGCTATCAGAGATATTGATGAAGCATGAACAGCTAATGAAAAGGCAAATGGTAGAAAGTAGAATCTATGGTATCGCAGCCAAGAATGGCTGGAGTGTGTCTATGAGTGCGAAAAACGGAATCCACAGTTATGACTTTCAGCGGAAAACCCTCAGCGGTGTGGCTTTTAGCTTCACCGCTGAGGTCAAAGACGATAAGGTCAGCAGCCTTACGAATGAGATTGTATCTTTTGTGGATGCAATCCATCCCGACATTTGTGCTTGGGAATGGATGATAAAGTCCGGGGCGATGGATTCGTCCTGGTATCTGCAAGCTGTGGCGGATATGAAGGACATAAGAAGCAAGGCATGGCTGTTAGCTTGCGACTTGTCTGAATTATCGGGCGAAAAGCCCATATGGTCTGTATTTACCCAGAATGGGCTTAACTGAATAAAGGCAGCGGGGATGCCTGTCAATGGGCACCCCCTTGTCGTTTGCGCCCTTTCTTCGGAAGACCAGCTGCTTTGTAGGCAATCAAATCGGCTCCACGGAAGGATGTCTTGACTTTATCTGGCGACCTTACGAATGGCAAGGACTTCGTGGGATGATTGATATAGGCATAGACGGTACAGCGGTGAACACCGAAGTATCGTGCCGCCTCACTTACTGAGTAGGTCTGTTCCGGGATTATTACAGTGAAATCTTTGTGCATCATCATAGCTATTTTTTCGTAAAGGTAGGTGGATAATGATGATGATACAAGACGTTAAACAATGGAATATACTGTAATTCATTGGATTATGTCGTAGTTTCTTGGACTCGTCTCAAATTCTCAGTTGTGTACTATGTTCAGCAGATTAGAGAATAATATTTTCAGGAATGAGAAAGGCATATATTTGAAGGTTGACAGCGTTGACAAAGGAGCCAACGCCTGAATGTCGTAAAAATGAGGTTCAAAAGCCGTTGTAATACAATATATTATACTTTTTCTTCAACAAAAGAATAAAAAGTATATATACATGGTTTTGTCAACGCATGGCACCTGATTTTAAGAGGAATGGAAAAAAGTGGCTACGTTTGTCAACGTTTGTCAACGCATCATTTTTATATAAAGTCGTTGATATAATGCGATTTATGCTTTGTCAACGCTGTCAACCGTGAAATGTGTGCATATTATTTTTTGAAAATGCACAAAGAACAAGTCTATGATATGGGTATTTATCCGATGACATAATAGGATGGGAAGAAGTGTCTATGAAATAGTCTGGTAAATACAGGCATACAGACATTCTTGTCGCATGGCAACAAGTTGCTATTTGCCAAGAACGACAGTCTGCCTTGGACCAAACACGATAAGACCGCAAAAGATATGCAGGTTGATCGAGACTTCGCTACGGCACTTGCATATCTTCGCTTACGGCCATATCGTTACGAAGTTCGGTCAAATGCCTTTATAACCATTGCACTATGGAGTGGGGGCTTCCACTTCTTTGTATGATTAAGTTCGGCTTACCTCAACATTTACGACCAAAGGGGCTAATCGCCCCTTTGGTAATCAAATATTTCTCATTTTATAAATGATTTATGTTGAGAATGTGGTAGTGCGCTGTTTTATTATAAAAATCTTTCAGGATTTTCCAATTCTATTACTAGTAAATCAACCGTAGTACATGGCTTATGTTCCTTATAGTCTTCATCGCCATCAAAGAAAGAACGAAGGCGTTCCGCACATCGTTTAGCTAAATCCTCATTTCCAATAGTTGTCAGCATCTTATAGATAGATGCGTCATTCTTCTTGTATTCATAGTTTTCATATCCGGGATGCTTCCGTATTTCACTTTGCAATTTCTCGATATAGTCATGTCGGCTGATACCTGCATCCAAATATTGAAAATGTAAGAAGTACCAAAGCTCAAAAGCTTCATTAGTCCATGCGCTTTGAAACGAATAGGATGTCGCTAATTGGATTGCTTCATTAAAATCTGTAAAATCATCCTTGTCAAAAACCACCCAAACACGGTCAAATGGCAACTGACGCTTCCGCTCCAGCTCATCCTTGATTTGAAGTGTCCGTTTTACAAGTGCGCAAGTTGATTTGCCTTCACCTACTATTTTTTCATCCCTGACTTCCGAATACCTGTCTCTGACCAATGCCTGAAAATAGTTTGGTTCGGTACGTGAACCTTCACATACAATCAAGAAACGTACAATTTTTGAGCGAGTGTTTTCTTTACGTTTCTTGGCTGCCTTGGCTTCCCGTTTCTCACGTTTGAGTGCTTCAATCTTATATTTTGGTAATAGTCCCATAATAAAATCATTTTAATTCAGGAATGGAATGGCCCCATAACGTCCGTTAATATAGTCCTTTTGAACACTGCGGTCATTCCGAATTTTAGTGCCGTTTTCATCCTTGAATTCAAGCAAGGAATAAAGGTCGGTCGATTCGGTCTTGTCTTTTTCGGTAAACCAAATCTGGTCGCGACGCAGGTAAGCAAGGTTGAGCAGATTGGTGTCGTGAGTAGCAAAGATGAGCTGGGCACCATGAGGGTTAGTCTCAGGGTTCATAAATAGCTGAAGGATGCTGCGAGTAAGAAGGGGGTGTAATTTGGCATCCAGTTCATCTACAATCAGTACTTTGCCTAATCGAAGCGTGTCAAAAATGGGACCGGACATTTCGATAACCTTTTTTGTTCCTTCTGATTCCATTTCGTCCTTATCAAAAGTACCAATTCCGCTTACATTACCTTGTTCGTCATAGATGTTATGGGTCGTTTTGGCTTCCATTATTTTTTTACCCTTCAATTCTTCTACCAACTTGGAGCGTAATGCTTCTGGAATTTGCATCTTCCCTGAAATTGTTTCGTCCGAGAATGATTTTTCTGTAACCAACAACTCATTAAAACCGAGTTGGGTATGATGGAAAAACTCCAAAGCCTGTCTGCATCCCTCCAAATGGTTGCTAAACATCTGGAGTGTAAAACCTTCATATCCCTGGCTATCCATTCCAGAAAGATAATTGCAGTTGTTGAACCAGTCCAAGATACGCATGGATTTTGCACCGTTTAATTGAGCCACCAATGAAACGAACAGACGATTGGATGGAGTGGCACCTTCTTTACCCATTCCTTCCGGGAAACGGGTTTTTGATACCTCAAATTCATTATCTACACGTAGGAATAGATTGAACTCACGTTGTCCGGCACATTTCTCATACAGCCATTCCTTGCAAATATGGGTTTTATCATAATCAAATCCATATCGGTATTTTACATCGTCCAGCAGGAATTGGATTTCAAAAGAAGTCGGAGCATTAGCCGAGGTCAAATCCAGTTTGAATGGCTGAAAATATAATTCATCGGTAGGGTTCAAACGGACACTGCCTAACAAGACACTCCTCATTGTCATTAAAGCCAATAGAACATTACTCTTTCCGCTGGAATTGGCGCCATACATCACTGCTGCCGGTAATAAGCGATAAGATTCCTTTTGGATAACAGATTCTTTTAATTCCTTGATTGAACCTGCTTCCATACTAAGCGTTTTTTCGTCTCTGAATGAACGAAAATTCTGGAAAGTGAAGTTTACTAACATTGTATTCTTGTTTAATATCCGTACAAAGATAACGAATAAAAACGATTCTGATATGATATTTTGTGAAAATCTCTCATTTATCATCATCTATCACTCTATTTTATCATTAAAGATAGCGTTATATAAGTCAAATAACAGTTTTTATACGCCTTCTGAATCTTGTGCATCAGATACCATTTCTGTTTCCAGTTCCAAGCCAAACGCTTCCTTTAATTGCAGATAGTCGAAACACAATGCCTTCGGGCGGTTTACTTTTATTTTCCGAACCTGCTCATTATTGACAATCTCAATCGAATAGTCGGGCAAGCCACTCGGCAATAGAATCGTGAACCTGTCCTGTTTCAATCCAAGAAATGACGAATGGGATTTCAGATATGATGTGATAGTTGACCAGTTGGAACGGTTGGCGGTGGCGTTCATATTCCGGCTGTTGAACAAGGATGCCACTGCCGCCATATTCAAATAGAGGATTGGACGTGCCTCTTTGAACTCAATATCTTCCTTGACAGAGATAGGACGGAAGGATTTCATATAGCGGATGCGGTAATGCGCCTTATCCACACATTTCCCTGAAGTCTGGAATCCTTGCAGCATATTCCAGAAGTCAGCCACTTCGGAACTTTCCTGAGCCAGCTCGTTCTGACTGCGGACTCCCTTGGTCGCCGTTTCAAACAAATCCGCATAACTGAAAGGCATATCCAGTACTGTTTCTAAGGTCCGGTAAGCAGCCAATGGAATGACCCAATTCCCGAAGATACGGTCATGGATATTCTCATTTTCGAATTTTACAGCCAGTTCCCTCTTGGTGATGGAATAGATTTCCGAAAAATTCTTCTCGAATAATCCCCGGTGGTTTAATATCTCTATCGTCAAGTGGGCAGCCCCATGTTGCATAGTGCGACCAAGTCCTCATAGTTTCTCTTCTCCACTTGATTGAACGATGTCTTGGAGAACGCCAGGAATATGACACGGGTATAGAGTGCCATATCCTGCGTAGGCTTGTCCTGACCACAAAGGGCAACCCCGGTACTGACAATGGTCTGTGCCGCCATCCCGTCCGTATTGGTGTTCTTCTTGGTCTGACCACCACCGCCCCAAAGTCCTTTGAGGTAGGCAATCTTGCGGATGTCAAGGTCGTTCTTATACTCATCAAGCACCACAAGCGTATTTACAGCTTGCGATACTCTGTCGTTCATAGCCGGAACGGAAGTCACACCAAGGTTGGGTGGATCCACTCCGTGCAGGAAGAAAGACTGGAGCGAAGTGGCTAAAGTGGTCTTACCTGTTCCTTTCTCACCGAAGAGATTGAGTATCGGGAAATGCCGGGTGCGCCTGAATACAATGTCACGGAACAGGGTGGCAAGAAGATAACACAAGGCGATAGAGGCGTTCTCGCCGAACACCCCAATCAGCCTTGACGCGAAATCATACAGTTTTACGCCATTGCGGTTCTCGTGAACCATCAACCGCTCAAACTGAAAGATTTCCTGATTGTGGAGATAAATCTTGGAAGTAGCCGGGATATAGAACGCCTTGCCGTTGATACCACGGACTATTCCCAAATCATCGACATTCTTGAATGAACCGCCATACAATATGCCGTTACCAAAAGCAAAGAACTCTTCGGAGGTGTTCCAGCCCAACTTACGGATACGTTCCGCCGTATCTGTCTTGGAATACAGGTATTCTTTGACACGGTTGAGCTTGTCTATCTTCGCCAGCCATACATAGTTGCCTAATGACCCGGCTTTCTGTTGGAAGTTGCTCAACGAACAGAGTTCCGACTCTTTCAGTTCGATGACCCGGCACACATCATACATATTCCGCATCCTGAAAATTCGGGTGGCATTGTTCTCGTCCTCGATATGGAACAACGGCTCCATGATGAAGTTGGAGATTCTTGCCGGTTCCTCTTCCTCCTCACCGATGGCATAATAACAGTTTTCTCGGACAAACAGTCCGAACTGGCGTAACAGTTCCGCTTCACGCTGCATCTCGTTCATTGACGAGCCATGTTCCTGCTTTTTTCGTGCTTCTCCACGCGCTTGTGTTACAGCGTCGCGCCACAACTTGACCTTGCCGTGCAGTTTGGCCAGTTGTTCGATGCACTGGTCGAAAATGAGTTGGTCTTTCACATAGCGTAACAGGTCTGCGATTTCAGCCACGTACTTACGTTCTTCCACCAAAGAACCGGCTATGCAGAAGCGTTTCTGTGCCAACCACACAATAAAGTGCTTTTCCTTCAGGGAAGAATAGTCCTCCTTGCAATGGATGTAGCTGTCCGCATCATTCTTTCTGTTTTGGTCCGCAAAGGGCAGTTCCCTGACCGTCACGTGAAATCCTTTCTTTATTGCTGAAGCCCCGTTTGCCATGACCGCTTCAAATCCCGGCCCGTATTGTTTGCCATCTACAGTGTCCGAATCCGGTATGAAGCAAAGCGAGGAGGTAAACCTTTTTAGTTGTTCAAACTGGCTGTCCGTCCATGCTGTACCAAGAGTCGCCACGGTATTCTCATAACCAACGGACTGCATCCTCAGTACATCCGGTGCGCCTTCCACTACAATGAAGTAGTCGGCATCCCGTTGCCGGCTTGCACGGTCTATACCGAACAAGGTTTTACCTTTGGAGTAAACAATGCTTGTGGAAGAGTTGATATATTTCGGGGCTTTCTCGTTTTTGCCTATGTATCGGGCGGTGTAAGCGATGATGCGTCCCCATCTGTTACGGATGGGAATCATGATGCGCTGCCGGAACATGGCATATATGCTGCCATCCTCACTGCGCTTGAACATCCCAAGCTCGAAAAGGGAATCCTCATTGAGTCCTTTTACCCGGCAATACTCCATGAAGGTGTTGCCATCCTTGGGTGCATAACCGATTCCCGCGATGGAACAGAACTCTTCCGACCACCTACCGTAAGCGTATTCACGGGCTGCCCGGCTTTCATCCGTCATTTCCATCCTCAGGTTTTCTACAAAGAAACGGTGAAGAAGGTCAAGGGTAACAAAAAGTGATTCTTTATGCTTGGCTTCCAACAGTTCTTCTTCACTGCGTTCTTCATCAGAATACTCTACCGGAATGCCGTTGTTCTTGGCGATAAACGTCACAGCCTCCATAAAGGTCAGGTTCTCCTTCTCCATGATAAAAGCGATGCCGTCCCCTCCACGGTTGCAACTGAAACAATGAAACAGTTTTTTGCTTGGAGTGACCGCGAATGAACCTGTCCGCTCCGAATGGAAAGGACAAAGCCCCATCAGCGTCAGACCTTTTCGTGAAAGCTTGACGTAGGGTTTAAGGATGTCTTCAATGGGAAGAATTCTGACCTTGTTGATGGTGGATTCGCTTATCATAATGTTTTGAGAAGGTTCCAACATTCGATGATTGACTGCCCTGAGTATTTGGGGCGGCAAATGTTTTGAGGATTAAGCGGCTTGATATAGCCATTATCCCTGTATTTACGGAGTGTCTTGTGGCTTACGCCCAGTTCCGCACACGTGCGTTTGACAGAATAGACACCTTCCGGGTTGCATGTCGGCTTTAATTCCTTCATTTGTCGGTACGCTATTATTCTTGTTTTAAGTCAAAAGTAACCATATTATTGTTTACCTATTCTGCTTTTTCCTGTTATTGCCGGTCTTTTCTTTTAATGGAGGCTCCATGTAATCTTGCACAGTGCGCTGTAAAATGCGAAGGTCTGAAGTCCTGTATTCCACCTTCCCGGGTCTTTTGTAGGATTCAATTTTCCCTTGCCGCCTCCATCTTTCGACATTGCGCCTTCCAAACATTTCGTATGCCTTTCTTTGGCTAACAAATTCGGGGTCATTACTGTCTGCTTTAATCATCCCGACAATTCTGGCTGCAAGATCATTTAAAAAAGCATCGTATGGAATCAACCGGTCTAATACTTGGAGTATTTTCATATCCATATAATTAGGTCGTTAATCAATACGTTTTACGGTGATAGTCATATTCTCCCTGTTGGTTTGGGTCTTGTACTGCCGGTTATAAATGGCACCCAGCTCGGAGGCTTGGGTACGAACACTTTTCAACTTGGAAATGGGGAAGGTGATTGATTCACCGATTTTGAGAGCGGTGAGGGCGGGGCGGATTTTTATCACATTTTCTGCCATAATACTTGGTTGTTTAATGTTTAATGTTTAACTTTGCATATACTAATCAAGTGTATAACGCTTGCAAAGTAACATAATAATGTTTAGGTAGCCAAATAAATATTTGATATTTTTTGGTTTAATCTCTGTTTAATGATTGAAACCGATGGAAATGAACATCAAACACGTGCATGTAGGTGCCGAAATCGAGAAACGGCGCGTTGAACTTGGGCTTTCCAAATCCGAGTTGGGACGCAGGATAGGTGTGCCGCAGCAGCATGTAAACCGCATCTTGGAGAGGGAAACTATGGAAACAAACCGGCTCGTCAAGGTGAGTGAGGCTTTGGATTGCAATTTCTTCTCTTTCTTCTGTCCCATTCCGCAACCGATTTCCGCCAATTGGGGAGCAGTCTCATTACAGGGAAACGCTCATAATATAATAGGTAATGCCGAACTTGCTGTTCAGCTGGAGAAAGAGCAATCAAATACAGAAAATCTAAAAGAGACAATCAAGCTCTTGAAGGAGCAGATTGAGAGTCTTAATGCGCAGATAAACCGTCTTGACTCCAACTTAAAGGATAAGGACGCCATTATTGAACTATTAAAAGAAAGGAGATAAAAATGTAACATCAACCAAAAACACTGTGGCAAATATGAGGATTTGCACAGGGTAAATATGGATGTTTACACCGGAACGGTAACCAACTGATTATAAAGATTAAATTGTTGCGGCGATTGCTTTTATTGAGGGAAGAGTCCTTCAAAGTTGATGCAAAATTGATATTCGTTTCCTATCTGTTTTCCACAAGTAACCAATCTGCTGAATATCAATATAGTATTAAAATGGCCCAAGCTGCGATAGAGGAATAAACCCTCACAAACCTGTCTAAATCGTTATTTTGTTTTTATTTTGTTTGTCAGCGGACATACAAAATACTATGAATCAAAGAGGTAACGAAGTGGCGCAGGCGGCAGTGGAAGAATAACACTCTAATATAAACAATCTTAATATCAGGCTGTAATTCACTGCTTCAGCGGTAATTACAGCCTGATTTGCACTTGAGCAGTTCGTACAAAAAATGAGCCAAAGAAATGTCCCCTACTTACTCCGGCAAATCTTTAATAGTGCAATAGCGAAGTATAACGCCAAAAACACATTGTCGCGCATAGTATCTACCAAGTCATATTGTTTGGAGAGGATATTATCTTCATCGAGAAAGAGGAATATCGGATTAGCGAGGGAGTCATGCAATGAACAAGCTTAGCTGGTACACAGAACACAGTAGCTTTGTGCACTGAACAGACTAAGCTGGTACACAGAACATGCTGGCATGTTTTAAAAAACATCTCGGCCTATTCAACAACAAACATAAGTAACGTGTAATCCTGCACATACATAAGCATCGGACTATACGTAAGTTGTATCGCACCCTGCTCCATCGGACTTTGCACCAAGCCCCGGTGTGCGTCTGGCACTGGACATCCGCGAGATTCACACACTTCCGGACAATAAAATTTGGAAACGTAAATGCCATTCTTTCCATTTTTATGGCATTTTATTTTTATAAGAAAAACATAGTTTATACATTTGCCTGTAAGACAAAATCTAAGTTTATATGAAAAACAAATGCCTTTTAGTATTACTGTTTGCTTTAGGCTGTTGCCATGTACAGGCACAAAAAAACAAAAAAGACCCTTTGCCCGAAGCACTCATCCAATTGAATCAGAAAGTGGATTCCGAATCGGTTTCCGGAGTAAAAAGACGTCCCCTGATTGGAATTTCCACCGATGTAAGCCCGAAACGGACAGCGGTAAACACAGCGTATGTACAGTCAGTCATTCTGTCGGGAGGAATTCCTTACATGATACCTGTAACGGATAATGTAGAAGTGCTGCGCCAAATAGTGTCCCGGCTGGACGGAATTGTCTTTACAGGTGGAGAAGATATCCAACCGATGTATTACGGAGACCTCCCTTATGAAAAACTGGAAGAAGTAAGCCCAGCCCGGGATACCTTCGACTTGATGGTGCTGAAAATGGCCGCAGACCGGAATATTCCCATATTAGGAATTTGCAGGGGACTGCAATTAATGAATGTCGCTTTCGGTGGAACTTTATATCAGGATCTGCCCACACAACATCCCTCAACCGTCAACCACCGCCAAAAAGAGTCCGGCACCACCCCCACCCATGCGGTATCCATCATAAAGGAAAGCAAGCTGGCGGAAATTACCGGACAAGAAGTGCTGCA
>OGUO01000071.1_pt1 | contig 69384 bp, 65 predicted proteins | sample 1553641 | NCBI WGS metagenome assembly OGUO01 (sample SAMEA2579980, study PRJEB22360) | human gut metagenome | biome: human gut; feature: human-associated habitat; material: faeces | place: Denmark | collected 2008/2010 | reverse complement strand
CTACGCCGGCGATGTTAAGGTAGGTACAATGGGTGAGCTTCACCCGGCAGTCACCCCAGCCAATGGACTGCAAAAAATCCTTAATTGAATTGAACATAGAAAAACACCTCACATAACACGCCGACGGCGGAAGATATTACCGAAGAAACCGAATAGTGATACAATAAAAGTAAGCAACAGCAGCCCTTCGGTTGGAGTATAGTAATCTAACGGCTTTGACATGATGTTATTATCACTGACCCACAGTTGATAAGCCGTTTCACAATCTTGATCAGTAACATTGCCGTTCTCGTCATACACGCAGGTAGTACCATCAGGACTGACGATTATAATTGATTTACCGCTATTAGAGGTAAAATTATTTACGATCTGATTATAACCGTCAGAACCAACAGGATAGAAAGGACCATCAGGGGAAGCGTCAGGAATGCCGTTACCGTCCTCGTCCACTACCCTGCCCCAGTCAAGCTGCCCGTCACCGGTATAGTCAAAAGGCAGAGGAACATAAACATCATCACCGATAAGATAGCCGTTATTATTGCCGGTGATCGTATCAACCAGGCGATCAGCCATATCCACAGCGTCAACAAGCTCATACTGCGGTAATCCTATACCGATTTCGTCACCCTGATTGACAATCGCGTAACCCTCGGACATATCCGGTATACAAGTATCTAGAGTGTAAATAACCTGTTCCGCGTCATCAATACCATCACCATCAGAATCATATTTATATAGTATCTCAGTAACGGTATTGCCCAGAGCGTCCACAGTCTTACGTATTATATATTTCACGCCCTGCTTGATAAGCTCCTGCAATACCTGCTCCAGGATAATAGCTATAATTTCCATGCGTAACCCCCTATTCTAATATCCGGCGCAACAGAGCAATGATCATAGATACAACAATCACGCCCAGGCAAAAATCCAGCAGCGTAAATGATATATCACCGAAATCCAATCGGAACGAAAGGAACTCAAATCCCCAATGCCAGAGGAAAGAAAAAGCTTGTCCCATAACATCACCTTCCAAGGACACGACACAAGACAGCACAACCTATACCGCCAAGCAATACAGCGAGCAGCTGCGGAGGAAGAAAGCTGAAAAAATTTTTCAAGTAATCATTCATTGTTTCCGACTGCTCAGGGAGAGTAGAAAAATAGTTCGATAAATCGACCGCTTCCGCTGTTCCGGAAGGAGCAGAACCACCGTTAGAATTAACATTTATGTTAATGTCTATCGGTTTAGTGTCGATCTCAATTTTTCCATTTACACCAACATTTCCGGAAACGGTAATATTGCCGTTAACGCCAGGTGTATCAGGATCGGGAAGATCGGGCACGTCTGGGAAATCATAAATATCAATGAACTTACGAATAGAGGTTGAATCACCAGAGTCGGGATTGGTTATGCTATAGTCATAGATTGTATCGCCATTTATAGTGATTATGTAATTATTCGGTACCTTATCAAAATCAATAGACGTCTGATTCGCGAAAAGCTCGAACGGAGTTTCAGACATGATATAACCCCAATCATCAGCAATGTTCGTCTGCGGTGTAAAGGTCGATGCCTGGAGGAACGAAGTGAACGACTTAGAAACAAGATCCGTTATCTTACCGTTAAGAGCCAGGAACTTATCTCGACCTAATGAAAGTTGCAGTAAAGAAAAGTCGGCAGTAGATTGACTACACTGCAAGTAGAGAGTATCCGAATTATAAGAACAAAGGGCAAAATAGTTAGCAAAGGTAGCTAAGCCATAAGAAGCACCCTTCTCCGACATTTTCCACGCACTTTCAAAATGTGTAACATCAGAATCATCAGCCAGGGAAATATAATCCGCGCAAATGTATCTAATGTTATCCTCGGTCTTATGATAGAAATGCCAATAACCCCAAGAATAATAGGTACCCTGAAGATCATCATCAAAAATATAAGGCAGCACATAACAGCCATTTGACCAACCACTTGCCTGACCCACATCAGCTCCGTACCCTTTGCCATAACGAAAAACCGGAGCATAAGGATTAAACTGATGATACCCATATCCAGTTTCTTTTTTTCCTGTCGCGGACTGATAGTTATACAGATACTGCGAAGGCGTAGGCATTGGCGCATACATCAAACTATAATCGGTATATATTTGCTTTAAATCAGACCCATTAATAACAGGATCAAACCCATCAGCTTCACTTTCAAAGAATTCGCATGTACATTCATCGGACGGCTTACGGCAGGTCCGACAATATCCACCACCGCCATGCAAGGCAGTTCGGGAATGACCACCACCGCCACCAGCTGCAACCATCAAATCTTTACTATCATTTAAATAATAGTAAAGATCATCAACCGGAGATATAACCCAACCAAAGGAATCAACAAACTTCAACCAGGACACCGGAATATCAGAAGCTTGTTTAATAAAATCCCCAAATGAAGATTTATGCGAAAACCAATAGGTGAAATATGCATCACGAACGGCAATAGCATCATCAGCCACATCGGACCAGGACGTGACAGCATACGCCGGAGAAGCCATAGAAAAGACAGTAACAGCACAGATACCCAGAGCACAGACAACGGAAATGATTTTATTCCAATACCTTTTTAGTACAGAAACGACCTTGTTCATTTATATACCCCCTATAATATATGGCAGCGGTCTTATTTAAGATCGCGACCGCGAAACGATCCGTTTACTATCTTACGAAGATAAAAACGAGTGCAGTAATTGCAAGTGCAAAGAACACCGCAGCTGCTATTATATTGCCTGTATTACTATTCCGCATGTTTTCACCCCCTATGTCCGATTACTTACGGCTTGTTCTGAACGCCCTGGCAACGAAACCTAACGCCACACCGGCAAAGGATATAGACAGTATGAACATAGTCAGATTGTTTCCAGTCAGGAAATCGAATCCGGACTTGGAAATGCTGAACACACCACCAACGCCCGTACCGACATCGGTAATAATTCCGCCTAAGTCCTTTCCGCCAGGCGAAGGAGCTTCCGCAGTGTCCGGAGCAGGAACAGGCGATGTTTTACCGGCAATACGGGTTTTAGTACTACCGGAATACATATCACAGGTAAAAGTTCCGTCGTCATCATACCAGAACTGATAACCGAAACCCTCGTCGGAAGAACGCAGCGTAGCAGTAATAACATGACGTGCTTCATACACGGACCAGAGATAGCCCGTATTTAACACGTCTTCTGTAAGATTTCCGTTTTTGTCCTGGGAGATAAGCCAGCTAACGCAGGTATCCTGAGTAATCGCCTTCGACCCATTAACACTGCTATCATACGACGGATCAGCAGCAAACGCAACTACCGAGATAGCAAGAGCAGATACAAGCGCCACAATCAGCGCAACAACCTTTTTCATTAAAACACCTCACTTAAAATAAATGGGGCAGAGCCTGAACCCTGCCCCGTAGGGGAAAACGCTCGATTACTTACGAGCAGTGCGGAAAGCGCGCTTAACGAACCCGAGTGCAACGCCGGCGAACGAAATGCAGACCATGAACATACAAAGATCATTGCCAGTGATGAAGTCGAAGCCCTGACCGGCGATCTTGAACACACCGGTAACACCCTGAGTAAGGGTAGAAATGATTCCTTCCATAAAAAAACACCTCTCTTTATACAAGAACCTTTTGGAATATAGAAAGCTTGCGCATAGCTTACTTTACTACCTCGTCAAATGACGGGTATTCCTCCGCAGGCTGACCAGGATCAGCGCCGGAAGCACTTCCCTTCTCCTCGGGAGTATAGAACCGTATGTAGCTTACATAACCACGCTCATTGAACATGACGTAGACTGCCTGTCCAATATGCGTTTCGCAGATAGCCGGCTGGATCATATCGGAATTGTCATCACCGCCAAGCGCCTTGTTAAGAACGTACTTAGAAACACGAACCGTCCTTGAAGCGGAACCGCAAAGACAATTCTTTGATACATAATCATCTGAACACAGAAGATCATACCAGTCGGAATAGGTGCCGTCCTTCTTCTTGATCGGTACCTTATAGATGTTTACTAAAGTCAGCATTTTAAAACTCCTCTCATATTTAACTAACCCTTTAAACTATGCGCCGTAGCGCTGGTAGTGGTCAGGACTGCGACCACCAAACAGATTAACCGAAATTAAAATCACGACACATTGTATCATTACTATTAAAATCGCACACATCATAATTTGAACAAAAGGTACAATCTTCATAGTAATCACAATTAGCGCAATCCGAAAAACAAACCTCAGTATTACCATCACGAAGAAAAATACAATCAAAGCCGTCCATATCATTCACCACCAAAAGAATGATACCAACCATGACTATCATAATAACCAAAACAAAGATTTACTTCAAAATCATAAGCTCCGGTTTCCAAATCACAGCCATCAACAGGATCAAAATGATCACCTTGATCAAGTATAACATGCTGTTCACATAGCTGAATTTCGGACAAACAAGACATATAATGATCATCATCAAGATACCCTGAAACATGTAAACCATCAATGAACCCATACAGAGCAGCTACAACATGATCTATATCAGAATATCTTTCCAGATCTAAATACTCTTCATGACCTGTCAAGATAAGAATATGTTTAACAACGGATAAGCCATCAATAAGTCTTGAAAAATCCATAATTCAACAACTCCACTCGATTTTAACTATACCTTTTAGAAATATATCAACCAACGGTCACGACATCAACAGAATATCAACACCGTTTGATTACATTTAAAGCCCGAATTTGTGTTATAATAAAAGTGACCAAACTAAAATCATAAACAAATCATAGCAGAACTATGAAAGAAAAAGGGTTTCAAGAAAAGAAGTAATCAATTACACAAGGCAAAATCATACCATTCTAAGAAAAGGAGTAATCAAATTGTTTAAAGCAAAAATCATACTTGCCATAGCTGAAATAGGCTTATTAGCCGTTCTGTATGCATTCGGTTTCATTTCTCATTGCATAGAAAACCATAACTACATACTTTTGGCTTTACCGTTAATCATTGTAGCTGCGTTGATCATCGGCATTGATAAGCTAATCAGTTTCTTTAGAAAAAGACACTAATTTTTCAGCTATCCCCTGCTCTGCCTTCCGGCAGGGCTTTTTCTTTTCGGGCTGCGCCAAAGCGCTGGTAGTCGTTTTATTTTTTCTCGCAACCACTAGACGAGTACAAGCAGAATTCAATACCCCAAATGGGGTTATTTACATTATACCCCAAACGGAGTATTTTGTCAACCCCATATGGAGTATTTTTTATATAATATTTAAAGAAAGGTGGTATAATGAATGTATAAAAGAATTAGAGAACTAAGAGAACTTAACAACCTTACACAAGCTGAATGCGCAAGAAAAGTATTCATATCTAAAAACAGCTATATAAGATATGAAAACGGAGAAAGAATGATACCATTAGATATAGCAGCATTAATTGCCAAATTATATAACGTATCAATAGACTACATAGCCAATATTACAGATGAAGTAAAACCATATAAAAAGGGGGTGTAATAATGACAATAGATGAACTCAATAAAGAATTAGAAAATGCCAATTGTATAATTGAAAACTGGAACAACTCTAATGGAGATATCGAAAATTTACCCCAAGCAATATATAATGCATTGGAAGCAAACAGAGAAGCGATTATTAAATATTTGTTAGAAAAAGAAAACTAATATTTAAAAAGGCATTGAAAAACAATGCCTTTTTTTACTTGACATATCCGCAAAGCTGTGATAGAATATAATCACATCTTTTAGAAAGGAAGTCCCCCACATGCTGACAAAAGAAGATTTACAGTTACTGTCCCAGCTCATGGACGATAAGCTAGAACCAATCAACAAACGCCTGAATGGAATCGACAAACGACTCGACGGAATCGATGAACGTCTTGACACAATCGAAGAAAACACAGAAATCACAAGATCAGTTCTTAACGAGGTTGTTAAATGGATTGATGTTAATTTCCGTGATGAATACCCCTTCCCCACCGAAGATAAGCAGGCAATATAAAATCACCCCCGAGAGATCGGGGGTTTATTTTTTTATTTCCAACACATTATGCATTTCATTTCCATTTTATAGTAGAATCGGATTAAAGCGCACCAACAAACAACCTACAAAGGGAAACGTTGTATCGAGAATGACCGTATTACCATAGGGTCATTGGAATTCAAAAACCGCATTCCGCGGTCGGTCTCCCCGGAGGGGAGGACCGCCCCGCTTCACGACATTTCATGAACTGAAAAGGCAAGGTATTCACCTTGCTTTTTCTTTTCAGTATTGATTTTCAAAGACAGCGCAGCGCCCTTTTCAGTCAGGAACCCAAACCTAACTAAAAAGGGCGCTGATTATTTTGTTGATCTGGCGGATAGCAGCTAACTAGATTTATCATGTGTTCCGTCGGTCGCTCTATTAATGTTGTGTCATGAACCCAGCTTCGCACCTAACACAACATTAATAGAGCGCCGAGGATAGATAGTTATTTTTATAGCCGGGTCGCAGGGGCTCCCACACGACATGGCAGTCGTGTGAGTTGGTGTCGCCTGCGGGCGACTTTTTATTTTTGGTCGCCTTCAATACTTCCTGCTCTTCTTTATCAATCCTGACCGTCCCACCTCCCCTTTTTCAGTCCTTAGGATAGCATAACCGTGAGAACCTTGCAAGGGTTCTATTTTTTTTACTTTATTATCTGGGTAAAAAAAATAGAACTTTTTCATCCTAGCGTTGTTCCTGTTCGCAGGCTCACAGACAACGCTACAGGGTAAAAAGCGCAGCCCTTGCAAGAACCTCACGGCCATGCTTTTATTGGACTGTAAAAAGAGGTGGTAGGACTTTTTATCAGGAGTGATAAAGAAAGGAGAGCAGGAGCACTCAAAGCGACCAAAAATAAAAGATTTCTAAGCGGTAGAATCGCAGGAATGATAAAAGCCGAACGGCTTCAAGCCGGTCACCGGACGCCCGGTTTATTATGACCCAATGGAGCGCATGAGCTTCCAGGGGAAAACAAAAGGGAATGCCAATTACGGATAGCCCGAAATCAGACTGCAAGGAGATAGGAAAAATGGATATGCCTAAGAACAATTTGACCGTAAGAGATTACATCATTATTCTACAAGCCCTTGAAGGCGTAAAGCTAAGACTCGTTAATGAAGTCCAAATTTTGGACGAAGATCACACGACTGAAATCGAGACGATCGAAGAGCTTATTGAAAAAATCAAGAACGTGACCACATAAGAAAAGCCGTCAACGTTGACCTAGAACGCTAACGGCATACACCCAGTCAGAGGAACAGATAAATCCTTGCAGGTCTGCTTCCTCGACTGTTGTGATTATACCACATTCGCAAGGATTTGTCAACCCTCGTCCAGAACGAGGACAGAAAGGAACTGAACCATGAACAGAACAAGATTTACACCCCGTATGGGAGAAATATTCAAACTCACCGGAACATCTGCTGAATATGTATGCTTAAAGATAGCAGGAAAATATAACGCATACTTACAGAACACTAAAACCGGCTGGACATTTCTTGCGAACGGCATCGGATACTATACAGATGGTTCTATAGACTGGGACTTTTCAACAGACGGACACTTTGAAAGGAGATAATCACAATGTTATATTCAGAAATGGCAACCCACACACCAGCATATACACAAGTACAAGTTACAGCAATGTTAGATACATACATTAACATCTACAACAACAACGAACTATTTGCAGACGATCCCAAGTTTTACAAAACACTCAACCAGGAGTTTCACAAAAGAGTTATAGAAGAACTCGCCGAAGCACTCGGAATAAACTTATTTCTCGAAACAATAACCACGGTTAATGATAAGAACATAGCAACGACACATACAAGATACGTTATACAATAAGTGAAATGCCCCCGAAAGGGGGCGCCCATCAGGGCAGAAAGGAACAGAACCATGATTAACTACAACGTATATTGGAGAAGTAATAGCGTGATAACCGGCGAAGATCTCACCTGGATTGAAGGAAAATTTCTTACCGAAGATAACGCAAAGCTATTTTTGAAAGCGTTGCAAAAAGCTCACCCGGAAAGCTCATACTTTATTAGCGAATGGGACACCGATAAAAACACCTTCATCAAGTAAATCACACTCCCCCGGAGCTTCTCCGGGGGTCTTCTCTTGACAAAAAATCGATCTAGATATATAATATAACCATTCCTTTTAAAATTACACGCGTAAAGAATTTTTAGACAAACACCAATAGCCCGGCATGTACATTCCGCACAAAAATCCGGGCAGTCTATTTTCTCTTTTACGCAATAATATATTTTGGGATTTCATTATGAACAACAAATACGATAACGCTCCCCAGCTGCTGAAGGATTACCTAGTATACCTTCAGCTAGTAAAAAACCGCTCGGAACTGACTGTACTCAACTATTATACTGACCTGCGTACATTCTTCCGGTTCTACAAAATCAAAACCGGACGTGCGTCAGATGATCCGGCGGAATTTCAGAATATCAGCATTACTGACATCACGGAAGCCGATATAAAATCCGTTGATCTGATGATGGCGCAGGATTTCCTTATCTACACCAAAACTGAAAAAGATAATCACCCCCAGGCAAGGTACCGCAAAGGAGTTGCACTCCGGCAATTTTTCAAGTACCTTACTAATAATAAGGGTCTGTTTGAAGTCAGTCCGCTGGCTAATCTGGAATTGCCATCTCCAAAGCCGGCTCTTCCCAAGTATCTGACCCTCGACGAATCCGTGGAAATGCTCCAGAATATCAATACCCCGGATCAGAAACGCGATTACTGTATAATCACGTTCTTCCTTAACTGCGGAATCCGACTGAGTGAGCTTGTTGGAATCAACGTATCGGATATCCGCCGTTCCAGGGATCATTCGGGACGTGAAGTATGGACTCTGAAAGTCCTAGGTAAAGGAAACAAGGAGCGTATTGTATACCTGAACGACGCCTGCATAAGCGCATATTTGGATTACATTGATCCGACAGAAACCGATATCGAAAAGCGTAATGCTTCCGGTGCGCGGAACATGACCGCAAAAACAGACGCGCTTTTTCTAAGCCGGAGGAACACCCGTATTTCAAACCGCAGAGTACAGCAGATTGTAGAGGAATGCCTAAAATCCAGCGGTCTAGACAATCGCGGACTTTCCGTTCACAAACTCCGCCACACTGCCGCTACCTTAATGTACCAGAACGGAGTTGACGTCCGGGTGCTTAAAGAGATCCTGGGACACGAAAACCTAAATACAACGCAGATTTACACGCATATCTCCAACGATCAGATGGAATCCGCGATGAGCAAGAATCCGCTCGCGGAACTTACAAACCAAAAGAACAAGGAATAAAGTTGAGCCGCTCATATTGGGCGGCTCTCTTTTTTATACCTTTGCTTTGTGTTCGATGGCTGTTATTGAATAAGTGAACGACTTTTCTCCGTCGGGAGAAAGTATCTCGATTCCACGCTTCTCCGCAAAAACTCCGGTACAATCGTCGAAATCTGCGGAACCGCACCAGGGTTCAATGCAGAGGAATGGAGCGTCCTTTGCCTGCCATACGCCAAGGCTCGTGAAATCCGGGAAATCCACACGAACGCCCACATTGTCATTGTTCAGCAGTTCCACCTGACGAGAACGTATCTTGTCAAAATAGCAGACGTCCTCGTAGAACATCTCGTGAGAAAGACTGAGTTCAGTCGCTTCCTTCATAAGTTCCCGACGGTTGTTTTCCTCGTGAAGCCCGGTTGAGAGATTGTAGTTCGGGACTTCAGCAGTTTCGATCTTCGGAAACTGAAGCCGATAATCCGCCATATCACCGGGAGTTGCAAACGCAGGGTGCGCGCCAATGCAGAACGGCATATCAACATCGCTGTTGTTATGAACACGATATGTGACCGTGATTCCGTCCGCCTTCAGCGTGTAGCGAACCGTAAACTTGAAATCGAACGGGTACATCTCCTTTGTATAGTTACTCTGGGTAAGGGAGAACATGGCGCTTCCGCCGTTAAAGTCCTCCGGTGTGAATTCCAGGTCACGGGCAAATCCGTGCTTGGAAATCTTGTATTCACTGCCGTTAATGATGGTCGTACCATTTTTCAGAGTGCCTATCATAGGGAAAAGCAGCGGCGATGTCTTACCCCAGAATGCAGGATCCGCACTCCACATGAGTTCACGATTACCAACTTTAAGGGACTTCAGCTCAGCGCCCTTAGAAATGATTTTCGCAGACACTTCCCCGTTCTTTAATGTAATATCCATATTTTCCTCCTTATTTAAACTGCGGATTCTTAATCAGTCACTTATGGTATTTTCCGTTATTGATTATTGAATACGCACGATAAACCTGCTCCATGAGCATTACCCTCGCAAGGGAATGCGGAAAAGTCATCGGTGACATGGATAGCCGCAAATCCGCCTGCTTTTTCAGCTCCTCATCCAGCCCGAAAGAGCTTCCCACCAGGAAATTCACCGTACTGAACCCCTGCCCTGCCGCGGATTCCAGTTTCTGTGAAAGCTGCTCACTGGAAATAGTCTTGCCCTCAATACACATTACAACCGTAAAACTTCCGGGCTTTATCTGCTCGCGTATCTTGACGGATTCCTGACGGAGAGCGGCTTCGATCTGTGCCGGAGAGGGCTTCTGCGGAAGGTCCACAGGCGAAGGCTCGATTACCTTCGTGGTAACGTATGCCCCAAGACGCTTCAGGTATTCCGCGCAGGCTTCCCGGTACCAACTTTCCTTGAGCTTTCCCATGGCGATAAAGTTGATGTTCATGTTTATCTCCTGTTCTTTCTTGGAGGATTCATGCTGATACGTCTGCGGCGGGTTCTGTCCTCGACCTTTTTGCGCCGGCGGCGGTTCATGTCCGCAACCTTTCTGCGGTAGGAAGCCTTGACGTAATGCGACACGATAAGCATGATTATCTCAAGTCCGACAAGCACGCAGACCCATGCAAACAGCGGATTATCCATCACCTGCTTGATCTTTTCCATGTAGAATGCCGTGGTATCTATATCAATATTATTTTCAATTTCAAGCGGAATGGTAGAGATCACCTCGCCGTCAAGCATAAGCTGAAGTTCGCCTACCTGGTATCCCTTGTTCTGCGGAGCCTGAACCGGCCGGCGGTCCTCAAACCAGTTTATCTGCTGGGATACAGTCGTCTTGTTAAGGCTCTTTTCAAGAAGCGTAGAGAAATCAGCAGCCGCACAGACTCCGACCTTATCAACATTCTTGCCCTGGTAAACCTCGGTCTGAGCAATAGTTTCATTAGATGCAACTATATTTGTATATACCAGTTCCGAATATGCCCAGTTATATAGAGCAACATGATCCTTGAATGAATTATAGGATCGCTGACCGTCCGCATTATGATATGGCGCACCCAAAGTAACCACGATATAGTGATATCCTCTGCCGTCGCTTCCCTTTGCGGTCGCGGTAGAAACCAGTGCCATCACGCCTTCTTTCGGATTTTCCATATCCCAGCTGCCATTTTTGTACTCGTAGTATTCGTCAATACTTCCAGTTTTTACACCGTGGACTCCCTCGTAGTAAAAATCCCCGTCAAGCATAAGCTTATTTGTGGTGGACATAGTATAGCCGCTCGGGTTTTGATCATTAGCAGGCATGTCATAGTATTTTGTGTCGCATATCTTCATGAATCCAGGATAATTGTCTATTGCATATCTGGTGATAAGATAAAGGTCTTTTGCGGAGGTGTAATTGTCCGGGTTATACAATCCATGAGTGTTAGCAAAATGTGTGTTTGTGCAGCCTATCTCCGCCGCCTTTGCATTCATCATGTCAACGAATTCCTGGATACTTCCTGCAAGATTTAAAGCAAGAACATTTCCTGCCTCACAGCCGGAGGATACCATCAGCGCATACAGACAGTCGTTGAAAGTAACGTTCGTCTGACCAACTTCAAGCGCAGAGGTAGAGGCTCCCTGGTAGTTGGGATCGCTCATACTGAACTCATTCATCGCGTCATAGGTGATCTTCACCGTCTGGTTAAAGTCTTTTATATTTTCCAGAGCAACAAGCGCAGTCATGATTTTCGTCGTAGAAGCCGGAATAAGCTGCACATTTTCATTCTTGGCGACAACAACAGTGTTAGTTTCCATTTCTACCATATAAACGCCCTCGCTGTGCAGGTCTACCTTGGGTGTAAAGGCTGCGTGCGCGGTTATACCGGTCGAAAAAGCACCGCATAGTAAAATTATTGAGGTAAATATCGAAAAAATTTTTACTTTTCGCATATAGACAAATCTCCTGTTATAGGGTATTATATATAAAGGCGGCTTTTTTTAGTCAGTCGCGGCTCTCAGTTACCTTATTATTATACAAAATATAAAGGTTCTTGTAAAGGGCTTTTTTCAAATTGTAACCAAATTTTAATGATTTGGCTGCACGGGGGGATCATATGATATACATAACCGGAGATATACACGGCGATTTCTCAAGATTCAGATCGCCGGCGCTTAAAAAGCTCCGGAAAAATGACGCGCTGATCGTCTGTGGAGATTTTGGATTCATCTGGGACGGCTCAGAAAAGGAACAAAAAATACTAAAGAAAATCGGGAAGCTGCCCTACAACGTACTGTTTGTGGAGGGTTCCCACGATAACTACGACCTGCTCGAGGACTACCCAGTGGAGGAATGGTGCGGCGGAAAGACACGCCCTATCTCCGGAAGGCTCCGGCAGCTTATGAGGGGTCAGGTGTTCACCATTGCCGAAAAGGTAGTTTTCTCGTTCGGCGGAGGTCAGAGCGACGACACTGTGGATCTGATCGAAGGCGAGAACTGGTGGAGGCGCGAAATTCCGTCAGAGCACGAGCTTGAAGAAGGGCTCCGCAATCTCGACAAGGCGGACAACTCCGTGGATTTCGTGGTAACATACGAACCGCCGTCAAAGCTTCACGATTTCCTTGACCATAACAGCGGTGACCGGAATCACATCAACACTTATCTGAACGATGTCTATGAGAAGATCAGATTCGACAAGTGGTTCTTCGGGAAGCTTCATCTGAACAAGCTGATACCCCCGAAATACTACGCGGTGTATGACCAGATAGTTGTCGCGGACAATACGAAGATAAAAAAGAAACGGGCGCCAAGACACCCGAAAAATAAAACCGAAGAGGAGAATTGACATGGCAGAAGTAACATTTGAAATAACCAAGGAACTCGGAGTAATCTCCGAGAACGCAAAGGGCTGGACCAGAGAGCTGAACCTCGTAAGCTGGAACGAGCGCGAGCCGAAGTACGATATCCGCGACTGGAACGCAGACCACACCCGCATGAGCAAGGGTATTTCCATGACAGAAGAGGAAATGCAGAAGCTGGTTGAGCTGTTCAACGCAAGGGACGAAGAGGATTCCTTTGAGTAATTCCAATCAGAAAAAAATCCGGGCTGAAAATTCAGTCCGGATTTTTTTATTTGAATTTCTGGGTGAAGTTGATGACGAATCCTACAGCGACAGCAAGCACCGCGCTGACAAGAAGCGGAAACCACACGTTGGCGAGCGGCAGTCCGTTTGCGGCCTCGTTGAGGTTCATTCCGTAGAAGCTGAATACAATTGTGGGTACCGCAATAATTATCGTCAATGTAGTCATGCGCTTCATGACTATGTTAAGGTTGTTGGAAATAATGCTGGCAAATGTATCCATTGTTGTAGAAAGAATGTTAGAATAGATATTTGTCATCTCGATTGCCTGGCGGACTTCTATCAGCACATCGTCAAGCAGGTCCTGATCCTCCTCATAGAGCTTGATGTATCTGCCGCGCATCAGCTTCTCAAGTACGGCTTCATTTGCCTTGAGCGACGTAGAGAAGAATACCAGGGACTTCTCAAGTCCGAGAAGCTGAATAAGTCCCTTGTTCTGCATTGACTTATGCAGGGTGCCTTCAACGTAGCTCTGGATCTTGTCAATCTGTTTGAGGTACTGTAAGTATCTTGCAGCAATACGCAGCAGGATAGTGAATACAAAACGGGTCTTGAGGTTAGTCTGGATTCCCTTTACAACACCCTTGGATATGTCCTCGACTACGGAATTTTCCTTTGCGCTTACCGTCACAACGTTCTTTTCGGTGATGATTATGGACATAGGCGTTGTGGAGTACAGCAGCGTGCGGTCCGGGTTGTTATCCGTTTCAGCAACCGGGTAGTCAACAACGATCAGTGTAACTCCATCATCGCTTTCGATTCGCGATGGCTCCTCTTCATCGAGGGCTGCACGGACGTAATCTCTGTCGATCCCGAGATCGTCCTCGAGGTCGGAAATTTCGGTTTCAGTCGGGTCTATAACAGATATCCAGCAGCCGGTTTCAGCTTTCTCTATCTCGCAGAGGTGGTTTTCAATATTCCTGTAATATTTGACCAAATTCAGCACTTCCTTTTTACTCCTGGGAAGCACCCTCAGCGCGACCCATAGGATATATTGACTCATTACAACTTCGGTATGACCCGGGGTCTGCGCTCATGTTCTCACCGTCCTTATCACAGAAAATCATGGTTAAGTTTATTCTATCACATTTTTTGTGAAATTACAAGTAGTTTTATCATAAATCTCGATCAAATCTGCATTGAATACTGATACAAGTCAGGGCGGTCATTGCGACCACTTTTTATAAAACCGAAACAACAATTTCGCTTGACAAACTGGAATAAAAATGCTACAATTATATTCGGAACATATTAGATTTATGGATTAACAGTCCAGACTGTTCACAGAGTTTATTCACCTGGCGTGAATTAGGGAGAGTGTCTATTAATGGCTTTTGATTACAAAGAATATACGCTGTTGCTGAATCAGCTTATCGAGAAGAGTGGCGAAATGCGACAGTTCAGGGATACGCCCCTCCGGGACGCTATTGCTCCGCTGTGCCGTTTCCTGCGTATTTATAAAGTGACTTCAGCAGTTTTTGACAACGACGCTTATTCCGCTAATATTTCCAGGGAAACCTACTCATATTATGACGACGGCGGTGCAGATGACCGCTTCATTTCATTTACAGAGAATATCTTAAGGCGGGGAAAAGCTGTTTACTCCTTCTTCCAAGGGTACGGCGAGGAAAACTGGTCCGATGAGGAAAAAGAGCAGATCCGTGCATTTGAAAAACACCTTTTCGTGCTGAGCGAACGCGCTTTCACAATACAGCTTGCGGAATCCCTCCCACTGCACGACAGCGAGTTCGAGGTGTATTCCCTCCCTTTCTTCCTTACCACTTCACGCACGCTGATAGCCAAGGGAAATGTGGGGGAATTCGGCGCCGTATACTTTAATATTAGAGGATTCTCGGCAATAAACCAGAATCTCGGAAGAGAAACATCCAACAAGGTGCTCAGCCTTTTCATAAACGAACTGGTAAATAAACTTGTATACGAAGAATGCGTATGCAGGATAGGCAGCGACAACTTTGTAATGCTGTTCCGCAAGGAAAATCTCGACATGATAAGAAAGCACCTGTCCGGCACCACTATCACCTACGGTGACAGCGGCGAACACGTCACGGTAACCACCTATGCAGGCTATTATATGATTCCAGAGTACACCGACTCCCCTGTTGAAATCATGGACAGAATATGCACGGCTTACCAGCTGGCGAAAAACGTCGTGAAGCAGCCCTATCTATTCTTTGACGACAAGATAATGAAGCAGCAGGAGCATGTCCAGGCAATAGAAGCTATATTCCCGGACGCAATAGCCAACGAGGAATTCAAGGTGTTCTATCAGCCCAAGACGCAGCTGAACGATTACCACATGGCAGGCGCCGAGGCGCTTTGCAGGTGGTTCCGGGACGGGCGTATCATTCCCCCGGGGGAGTTCATTCCCGTGCTGGAAAGCAGCAAGGCAATATGCACGCTGGATTTCTACATGCTGGATCATGTGTGTCGCGATATCCGCAGATGGCTGGACGAAAAACGCGACGTCGTGAAGGTATCCGTCAATCTGTCCAGACTTCATCTCGGCGACGCTGACCTTCTCGAGAACATTCTTGGTATCATCGACAAGCATAATGTACCACACAAATACATTGAGATAGAGCTTACGGAAACCACCACCGATGTGGATTTCACGGAGCTGAAGAAAATCGTGAACGGACTACGGGAGCAGGGTATCAGCACTTCCGTGGATGACTTCGGAATGGGGTATTCGTCGCTGAATCTGATCCGCGAACTTCCCTGGAATGTGCTCAAGATAGACAAGAGCTTCCTCCCCACCAGCGCGGAAAACCAGGATCCGTCCAAGGTAAAAATGCTGCGCCACATTATCACAATGTCGCAGGATCTCGGGCTGGAATGCATAGTTGAGGGTGTGGAAACCGCCGAACAGGTGAACCTCCTCAAGGAGTGCAAATGCTACCTTGCACAGGGCTTCTACTTCGACAAACCTCTACCTGTCAAGGAATTTGAACGCAGGCTTGACGAGATGAGCGCAAGCTGACATATAAGAAACACGGCTGTCAGAATTCCGACAGCCGTTAAGTTTTATAGCCCTCAAAAAATCAGGCGCAATATTTCGACAGGATCAATAAAAATTTGCGAACAGCGCCGCAGCGGCAACAGTAAGAATTCCCGATACAACTACGGAAAGGCTGCTCATTGCACCTTCGATCTCGCCTATCTCCATTGCTTTAGATGTACCCATTACATGCGCGGAGGAACCAAGTGCAATCCCCTTTGCGACTGGCTCGGAAATCCTGAACAGCTTCAGCAGCATATCGCCAAGCATATTGCCGATAACTCCGGTAATGATGATCACGCCGACCGTAATAGGTACGATTCCGCCGTTTTCCTCGGCCACGCCCATTCCGATAGCGGTGGTTATGGATTTTGGCAGGAAAGTGATGTATTCCTCATGGGAGAATCCGAACAGGACCGCAAGTCCCAGTACGCTGCCAAGGCTGCTGAGTACGCCGGCAACAACACCGGCAGTTATCGCGGCAATGTTCTTCTTCAGCAGCTCGAACTGCTCATATAGCGGCACCGCCAGCGCCACAGTCGCAGGAGTCAGCAGCCAGGAAAGATAATGCGCTCCCTCCTCGTAGGTGGCATAGTCAATATTCAGCAGAAGTATCGCCGGAATAGTCAGGATAATAGAGATAAGCAGCGGATTTATCAGCGGACACTTCAGCTTGCTGCGGAGAAGCGAACCCAGCCCGTAAGCCGCAAGGCTGATAAGTACGCCGAAATACGCGGAATTTGACAGAAACTCGCTCATGCCTTTTTCTCCTTTCTCTTACGCGCGCGGATAACCGCCTGGGTCACCAGTCCGGAAACCGCCATTACAAATATCGTCGTAACTGCCGTAACCACCAGGAACTGAATCCAAGACGGAGCGAGAATATCCCATGTGTCTATTAGCCCGACCGCCGCCGGAATAAACATTATCGGCATTATCTGAATAAGAAAAAATGACGCTTCCTTTACCTCGCTCACCGGAATAAGCCTGGTCTTTAGTCCCAGGAAAAGCAGCACGATACCGTAGATTCCTGCCGGAACAGGAATCGGAAGCAGCGCGTGAAGCACCTCGCCAATGAAGGTGATCAGAAGTATTATTCCGAACTGTTTTACGAATTTCATTTTATCTCTCCCTTGTTCTACACATATTCCTGCGTCAGAGCCACCCAAGACCCTCCGCAAGTATTTTTAAACCTATTAATATAAGTACAACGCCGCCGGTTATCTCGGCGCCGGTTTTGTATTTCGCGCCGAACACGCTTCCAAGCTTCACGCCCACTGCCGACGCAGCAAACGCAACTCCGCCGATGATCCCGACAGCCAGCGCTACCGGAACCTCCAGGAAAGCAAAGGTCACGCCAACTGCCAGGGCGTCAACACTTGTGGCGACTGCCGGAAGTATCATGCTCCTGGGGCCCACGGAGGGATCCCGGGTGTCCTCCTCGGCTTCGTCGCCAAGGGCTTCCCTTATCATATTGCTGCCAATTATCACCAGCAGCGCACAGGCGATCCAGTGATCGAAGTCAGAAACGACCTGCGCAAACGCACTGCCCAGAAGATACCCGATGAGCGGCATGAGCGCCTGGAATCCTCCGAACCACAAGCCGACTATCAGCATATGCCTGAGCTTTATCCTGCCTAGCGAAAGTCCCTTGCAGACGGATACTGCAAATGCGTCCATTGATAGCCCTGCGGCAAGGATAACCAATCCTGCTGTCCCCATATGTGCTCCCCCTTATGTACATGTTTTCTTCAATTATACATAATATGGAAGAGTTGTTCAAGGGGAAATAAATCAAATACCATCTGATTTTGCTGAAACCCGATTGACAGCCGGACAAAAATATGCTAAACTGAACCTATAACTGTTCAGGAGCTGATCTGCATGAAATTAAAATACGCTGTTGTTGTTATTCCGATTTTGCTTTGCGGCTGCAACGGAACCCCGTCTGAAACTCCGGTTTTCACGGACGAATCTTCGGACGTTACCCTGGAATCCTATTCAGCGGAGATCCCTTTCTCCAGCACCATGGAGGATATTCCGGACGAGGACGAACTTTCCCTGGCGGACCCGCTGGATAATCTGGACATCACTCCGTCCTACTATTTCACGCCGGGCGTGTGGACTTCCCTCAACACTGACGACACAGGCAACTTCTACATATTCAACGAGGACGGAATACACGGGCGGATAATCCCCATGGCGGACGCTGACGGGGTGGACTTTGTGTATTCCATAAACGAAAACAGAATGACAATGTACGTCGGCGAGGAATTCACCCCGTACAATGCGACCCTTGAACGCACAGACGAGGGACATGTCGTGATCAGCATGACTTTCCTCGGGACCCAGGACGAACTGACGTTCCTGTCCGAAGTTTCTGCCGGAAATTTCTCGTTTTACCCTGCCGCAAGGCTGGCAAAGATGGCGGAGATGTACTACACACAGCAGATGGGAACCGAACTTGCTGGTGTAGAATACCTCATCGAAGATAACGACATGGTCGTGCTGAATCTCTGGGTAAAGGATCAGAACGGCTGGCGCAGCGATGTCGAAAGCTATACGGTCAGCATGTTCAGCGCAAAGGGCTGGAGCAGTATAACTTACGATGATATCGACCTGAGTTCCGTCAGCATTGAGGTCACTGACGAACAGCTGCCGGAGGACGATATCCAGGATATTATCGAGGATTAAATCCAAAGGTAATTCTACTACTTTTTCTTTAGCAAGTCAATTCCTGGCGATTAGTTATCTGGAATAATCAATGCTTTTTCGGCGGTTTGTATGTTATCAACATATTTACCGCCTTTGATTTGTGCAAAACGCTTTGGGGAACTTATATTTTTTACAATATCAGCAGGCATATTTGTAACTAAATTACAAATAATAGACTTTTCATGATGATTGATTCGTAAAAATATTGATTTTCTCCAACTTTTGTGATATAATATAAATAGTATCCACACAAACTGCATGTTGCAATTGCAAGCAAATCTATTTTATCGGAGGTAATACTCAGATGAGTGAAAAAATCAAGAAATTAGCAGCCAAGCTGCCACGACAGACTAAAATCAAGTATCGTATACTCAGACTTGCGATACTCAGTGTGGTAGTATGTATTTCAGCTCTGATGATAGTTATGACTACCAGTATCATTTCAGCATATAACACAAGCTATACAAACCAGACGCAGTCACTGGCGGAGGCTTATGGCGAGGTTATCACAAATACCATTAGATCACTGACCCTTGAAATCGAAAGCGCTGCCAACGACAGCACCGCATTCGACTCGACGATTCCGCTCGTTACCAGGCAGAAGAATCTTTCCAAGCTTGCTGAAACGGCTCTCTTCAAGGACTACTCCGTTGCATATGAGGACGGAACCACTTACAACGACACCGACCTCTCTGACAGAGAATATTTCCAGAAGGCACTCAACGGACAGGTCACAATTTCCGCACCGATTATAAGAAAGACTGATGGCACTGTAACAACAATGATGGCTGCGCCTGCCCAGTACAATGGTCAGAAATACGTTATCTACGGTGGTCTGGACACCTCAATGTTCTCCAACGGTCTTGATAAGATCGACATGGGTACAGGCAGCAATATAGTCATTTTTGACAATCACGGTCAGGTAATTGCTTCAAGCAATCTCGAGATCGTTACCTCGCTCACCAACTACCTCGAAAGTGACAATCAGAGCTTGAAGAAACTCGCTGAAAAGACGATGAGCGGCGAGAGCGGCACATATAGATATAACGACGGCAAGAATAATATGCTCGCCTATTACATGCCGCTTGCCGGAACAGATGGCTGGTCTATCGCAGTCAGCGGAAATTACGACCAGGTTCTGGGAAGCGTTTTACTTGATCTCGGAATCGCCGTTGGCGTCAGCCTGGCGCTTATCTGCCTCGGCATATTCATTTCCATAAACGTTGCAAACAAGATCTCCAAGCCTATAGAGAATTCCGCAGAACGTCTTAAACTCCTTTCACAGGGCGATGTCAACACACCGTTTGAGATCACCCCCTCCGGCGATGAAACGCTTGTCCTCCAGGAATCTCTCTACAGCACCGTTGAAACGCTCCGTACATACATTAACGACATACGCGATGTCCTGGAACCGCTCGCCGACGGTGACTTGACCGTTTCCTCCGATATTGAGTACAAGGCGGATTTCGTAACGATAGGAACATCGCTGAACCAGATAGCCTCCGCACTCAATTCCGCCATGACCGCGGTAAAGAACAGCGTAAGCAATATCCAGTCAGGCGCCGAGCAGGTTGCCGAGGGCTCCGCAAGCCTATCGGAAACCGCGATCAAGGAAGCCGAAGCGGTTGACAAGATATCCAATACGATCAGCGCAATCCAGAAGAAAGCGGACAATACTGCCAACGTATCCAGCAATGTCGCGGCACTCGCCCAGGAAGCCAACAGCAGCGCCCAGGAGGGCGGCGAGCTGATGAAGCAGCTTCTTGAAGCAGTCGAGAACATAAAGGATAAATCCGCTTCGATAAAGAATATCATCAAGACAATTGAAGATATAGCATTCCAGACCAATATACTCGCGCTCAACGCTTCCATTGAGGCTGCAAGAGCCGGAGAAGCCGGTAAGGGATTTGCGGTCGTTGCCGACGAAGTCGGCAATCTCGCAGCCAAGAGCCAGGAGGCTGCTCAGAATACTACGTCGCTCATCAACGATTCACTCGCTGCAGTCGATAAGGGAACAAAGCTTGCTGCGGACGCACACACTGCAATGGATAGCATTGTGAACGGTATCAGCAAGATCTCCGACCAGATGCAGGAGATCACCGAAGCCGCTGCCGAGCAGCAGTCCGCGGTTTCCGAGATGACCGAGGGAATATCCCACATAGAATCCGGAATGCACTCTACCACGGCAACAGCAGAACAGAGTGCGGCGTCCAGTGAGGAACTGTCTGCACTGGCTACCACGCTTGCAGGAGAAGTCGAAAAGTTCATCACCGAATAATCAGCATGAAACCAGGGGTCTCCCCTGGTTTTTTTGTCGCGAAAAAATACCAAACGACCGCTTAAAGGTACTTGAAATATGAAAAAAGATATGGTATAATAAAACTAATATATTCGACCAAAGAAACAAAGGGGGTATTCAGATGCTGTACGGACAGCACCTGGTGGCTTTGTGTATTCCTCGAATTCATGAAGGCACCAATCACAAGTTTATTACCTCTCTAAATAAACATCTCATTGAAAGGGATTGCCGTCTTCTGGTTTATACCACACCCTCCGAGTTATACTGGAACTCAATAGACGAACAGGGCGAAAAGTCTGTTTTTGAGCTGATAAACTATAATATCACGGACGCAATAATCATTCATGATGAAGCAATAAAAAACAAGGAAGTTGTAAACGGTCTCATCAGCAAAGCGCGTCAATACAATATTCCCGTGATAACCCTCGGCGGTGAACACGATGGCTGTACCATTGTGAAGTTCGACTACTCCACGGGGTTTGAATCGGTGGTTCGCCATGTCCTCAGAGATCATCATGTAACGGATTTCCACTTCATTGCCGGAATCAAGGGCAATGAATTTTCCGAAGAACGTATCCAGGTGGTCCGCAAAGTCGCCCGGGAGCTCGACGTTCCGTTTTCGGACGAGGACGTAAGCTACGGCGAATTCTGGAGCAAACCTACTGAAGAAGCGGTAGAAGCACTGTTTACAAGACGCCGCAGACTGCCCCGTGCTATCATCTGCGCAAACGATTCCATGGCGATAACCACAGTAAATGTACTGAAGCGCCATGGGATAAAAGTCCCGGAAAACGTTATCGTCACCGGTTTTGATGGTATAAGTGACGTTAATTTCTGCACTCCCAGGATCACTACCGGCCTGTGTAATAACGACCAGCTGGCTGAATGCGTTGCGCAGACAACCAGCGAAAAGATTGCCGGAGCGAAAACCCCGGATTGCCATCTGGTGGTTCCGGTACTGCAAAAATCCGAGAGTTGCGGCTGTAAGTCCGACGACGTGCTGAATGCGTCTGAAGAGCTGACATATTTGAACAATTCCTTTACCAGGTATCAGAACGAGGAAGAACATATGTTCCGCATGATATCCAGAATAATGGAATGCCATTCCTTTACACAGGTTGCAGATATCCTTGACAAATACGACTTTTACGATATGGTCATAATGCTTAACCCTGAGTGTCTGGATTCCACTTTCGACCCCCTCAGCAAAACAAGAAATAACCCTTTTGGCGAAAAAGTAAAGATCATCTACAACACGAACTACCCTCTGCGTGGTAGAATTGAAGAGATGGAAACCCAACTCATTCACCCGAATCTCAAGGATATGTTGACGGAACACGACGAGCCGCTTCTTATCTTTTCGCTGAATTACATGGGACTCACTATGGGTTATTGCGTGTTCAATTACCACAATTACGATATCCAGAATTACTACAAGGCGTCCCAGATCGTGAATACGCTGAACTGCGCCTTCGGTGCGTATCGCACTATCCAGTATCAGCACTACCTCTCTGAAAAGATTGAGGAGATGTACCGCTGCGATGGACTCACTCACCTGCTGAACCGGCTTGCGCTCAAGAATTCCTACGGGGATATCCTGAAATTCGCCGACGGAAAGCTGACTGTGGTTCTCGCAGACCTGGATCACCTTAAATACATAAACGATAATTACGGTCACGACGATGGTGATTTCGCAATATGCACGATAGCTGACGCACTCAAGCGCAGCAGTCCAGAAAACGCGCTGTGCGTGCGCTGGGGCGGCGATGAAATGGTGGCGGTTATTCCCGGGGTTTATTCCGGCGATGTTATCCGCAGGGATATGAATAAATACATCGAGGCGGTGAACTCCACGTCTGACAAGAAATACAGTATCTCTGCAAGCGTGGGTGTTATGACCTTTGATACTGGTGAATTCTCAGCCTTTGAGGATATGGTGAGAGCGACCGATCAGATGATGTACTCAGAAAAGAACCGGAAAAGGGCTGCTGGTATTTCCGACAATATCCACTAAGAAGGTGTTTTTATGAAGGCAGTGATTTATCAATCCAATGCAGGCAGCACACAGCGCTATGCTGAAATGCTTGCGGAAAAGCTGGGCGTACCCTCATATTCCCTCAAGGAAGCGAAAAAGACTCTGCCTAAGGACGAAGAAGCGGTATTCCTCGGGTGGGTCTTTGCCAACAAGATACAGGGACTCCAGAAAGCTCAGAAGCAGTGGAACCTGCTTTGCGCCTGCGCGGTAGGAATGAACCCGGCGAACGAGAAATACCGCGAGATACTGAAGGAATCCAATCCGACGGATATTCCGATATTCTACCTGCGCGGCAAGCTCGACATGTCCAAACTGAAATGGCTCCAGCGCAAGCTGCTCGAAACCATTCGCACGGATCTTGAAAAGCAGAACAAGCCGTGCACGGAGGAAATGGTCACAATTCTGAAGGACGGCTGCGATTTCGTATCCGAAGACATGCTGAAGGAAGTCTTCGCATACATCATGATGAAGCAGTGACGGCACAACTCAACAACATCAGGCGGCAGAGCATTCTGCCGCTTTTTTCGTCAAAAATCGGGAAATTTTATTGATATATCGTTGACAATATATGAACTATGTGATAAAATAATACTATGTACTGTTTGATATAACAGGCAGTGAAAATATACAGAAGAAGGGTGATCTCTTAATGAAGCTTAGCGGTTCCGATATAATCGTTGAATGCTTACTGGAACAGGGCGCGGATACTATTTTCGGCTATCCCGGCGGCGCTGTTCTCAATATTTACGACAGTCTGTACAAGTACAGCGACAAAATCAAGCATGTGATCACATGCCACGAGCAGGGCGCATGTCATGCGGCTGACGGCTACGCACGTTCCACCGGAAAGACCGGCGTGGTTCTGGCTACCTCCGGTCCCGGCGCCACCAATCTTGTAACCGGTATTGCAACCGCATACATGGATTCCGTTCCGCTGGTTGCTATTACAGGTAACGTTTCCTGCGGTCTGCTTGGTCTGGATTCCTTCCAGGAAGTCGATATCACGGGAATCACTATGCCCATTACAAAGCACAACTTTATCGTGAAGTCCGTGGACGACCTCGCGGACACTATCCGGCTTGCATTCCGTATCGCAAATACCGGCAGAAAGGGTCCCGTACTTATCGACGTGCCCAAGGACATCACTCAGGCGATGGCTGAATATGTTCCCCAGCCGGCTCAGCAGCCTGACAAGAACCCTGCCCTTTCAGCTGATGAGATCAATGTTGCAGTTGAACTTATCGCCAACTCCAAGAAGCCGTACATCTACGCCGGCGGCGGTGTTATCTCCTCCGGAGCCTCCGAGGAACTCAAGAAGCTTGCGGAACTTACTGACGCCCCTGTTTCCTGCTCTCTCATGGGTCAGGGCGCATACGACGAAACCGACCGCCGTTACATAGGCATGCTTGGCATGCACGGCACAGTCAAGGCAGCCTATGCGCTCAACAACTGCGACCTGTTCATCGGAATCGGCACGCGCTTCTCCGACAGAGTGACCGGCGACACCTCCGTATTCGGCAAACAGGCGAAGATAATCCACATTGACATCGATCCGGCTGAATTCAACAAGAACGTTGATGTGAATACTACCATCACCGGCGATGTGAAGGAAGTACTTGCTGCAATAAACGCGAAGATCTCACAGCAGTCCCACCCGGAGTGGTGCGCTGAAATACTGGACAAGGATTTCGGCGAGCCTGTACAGCAGGGCACCCCGGAACTTCCCGTAACTCCCGAGGCTGTTATCGAGGAACTCGACCGCCAGACTAACGGCGAAGCCATCATCACCACCGAAGTAGGTCAGACACAGATGTGGGCGGCGCAGTACTACAAGTGCAGGAATCCGCGCAGCTTCGTTTCCTCCGGCGGACTTGGCACGATGGGCTTCGGACTTGGCGCTGCAATCGGCGCAAAGACCGGCAATCCTGACAAGACCGTTGTGAACATGGCTGGCGACGGCTCCTTCGCAATGAACCTCAATGAGCTTATCACAGCTTCCGCGCACGGAATAAACATCGTGGAAATTGTAATTAATAATAGTGTACTCGGCATGGTACGTCAGTGGCAGCGCCTGTTCTACAACAAGCACTTCTCTGAAACCACGCTGGACGCACGCCACATTGACTATGTGAAGCTTGGCGAAGCATTCGGTATCAGAACTTTCGTCATCGAAAAGACTGAGGATATCGCTCCGGTTCTAAGGGAAGCGCTTGAGATCTCCAAATCCGCTCCGGTAATGATCGAAGTACGAATCGACAGAGATATCAACGTTCTTCCGATGATCCCTGCCGGAAAGCCCGTCGTAAATCCCATCACATCAATTGACCTGGAGGCGTGATCATGCAGGAATACGTATTATCAGTAAAAGTAAACAACAGCGAAGGCGTGCTGCTCCGGGTTTCAAGCCTGTTCAGCAGACGCTGCTTCAATATCAAGAGCCTTAACGCGGCTGAAACCGAGGTCCCGGAGGTATCCAGGCTTACCATCGTCGTTGCCGGGGATCTGAGAGTTCTCGAGCAGATCAAGAACCAGCTCATGAAGCTCCACGACGTAAGAGAGGTCAAGATCCTCACCGACGCCGTATGCCGTGAGCACGTTATCGTCCGCGCAGGACGTTCCGTCGAAGACAGACGGGGTATCGTCGAGGTCGCAAACCTGTTCCGCGCAAAATCCGTAGACATCGGCGAGGAGAGTATTATGCTGGAACTCACTGGCAAGCCCGAGAAGATCGACAGCTTCATCAGCCTGTTAAAGCCTTTCGGGATCGTAAAAATGGTGAGAAGCGGTATTTCCGCACTCGAACGCGACTGATAACATAGAATTGATAAATCTTTAACAGAAATCCTTCTGTATTTTACCGGGGAAACGACGAAAGGCAGGAATAAAGTTGAACATACTTCATCTGAAATATGCCGTAGAAGTGGCAAAGACCCGTTCCATCAGCAAGGCGGCGGAAAACCTCTACATGGGGCAGCCTAACCTCAGCCGCGCGATCAAGGAACTTGAGGAATCCCTCGGGATAACCATATTCCGCCGGACAACAAAGGGGATATCCATTACTCCGGACGGCGAGGAGTTCCTGCAATATGCCCGGCAGATTGTACAGAAGGTCGAAGAGGTGGAGCAGATCTATCAAAACGGACGTCAGAAGAAGCAGACTTTTTCTGTCAGCGTGCCGCGCGCAAGCTACCTCAGCTTTGCCATGGCGGATTTCTCGCGCTGCATGAAAAAGGGCTCCCCTGCCGAGTTCTACTACTGCGAAACCAACCCCATGAACACCATAAACAGCGTTGTCCGGGAAGATTTCAACCTGGGTATCGTGCGGTTCCAGTCCTCGTATGAGAAGTATTTCAGCGATCTGTTCAAGGACAAAAAGCTGACCAGCAACACGATTGCGGAATTCTCATACAGCATGATCATTTCAAAGAACGATCCGCTTGCGAATAAGGACAGCGTCTGTCTTGACGATCTCGCGGATTACATCGAGGTCTGTCATTCCGACCCGTATGTTCCGTCGGTTCCGGCGATTGATGTTCGCAAATCCGAGCTGACGGAATTCGTGGAGCGCAGGATCTTCGTTTACGAGCGCGGAACGCAGTTCGTTCTTCTTGGTAATGTCCCGGAAACCTTCATGTGGGTGTCCCCTGTTCCGCAGCAGCTGCTGGACAGCTACGGACTCGTTCAGCTTAAAGTACGGGGCGCCGAGCGGCTTTACAAGGATGTCTTGATCTACCGCCGGGATTACCGCCTGAGCGACTACGACAAGGAGTTCATTGCGGCGGTGCACCGGGCGAAGTTCAAATATAACGTGATTTGATGTGATTATCGGCTATGCCTTTTGCTGATAGGTATATATCAATATTACATTTTACATGGATAAAATAATGTGTTAAAATATTAACAGGTGCGAAAGTGGTCAGCTATAACCATAAGCTGATTAGCACTATATAAGTGGTAAGAAACGGACAGCAACGAAGCTGATCCGTGCAGATATCCGGACAAACAGGATATTGCGACTGCGCCGCGGCATTCCGCCGTTACCGCCGCCGTAATACAGGGTGACCAAGGGTTGACGCATGCATACAAATATTAAGGAGAAGATGACTATGGCATATCATGAAATGGTTGACAGCGTAGAGAGCTTCGAGAAAGCACTCAAGAAGGTCAAGGAAGCACAGGAGATTTTCTCTACCTACACTCAGGAGCAGGTAGACGCTATCTTCTTTGCAGCAGCTTCCGCAGCAAACAAGCAGAGAATACCGCTTGCAAAGATGGCCGTTGAGGAAACTGGCTACGGTATTGTAGAGGATAAGGTTATCAAGAACAACTATGCAGCTGAGCATATCTACAATGCATACAAGCACACAAAGACCTGCGGCGTTATCGAGCGCGATGAAGCTTACGGTATCGAAAAGATCGCAGAGCCTATCGGCGTTGTTGGCGCGGTTATTCCTACAACCAACCCTACTTCCACTGCTATCTTCAAGACCCTCATCTCTCTCAAGACAAGAAACGGTATCATCATCAGCCCGCACCCCCGTGCAAAGAAGTGCACCGTTGAAGCTGCAAAGATCGTTTACGAGGCAGCTGTAAAGGCTGGCGCTCCTGACGGCATCATCTCCTGGGTTGACGTTCCTTCCCTGGATCTGACAAACCTCCTGATGAAGGAAGTTGACATCATTCTCGCAACCGGCGGTCCTGGAATGGTTAAGGCTGCTTACTCCTCTGGTACTCCTGCTATCGGCGTTGGCGCAGGTAACGCATCTGCTATCATCGACTCCTCCGCTGATATCGTTAACGCAGTAAACTCCATCATTCACTCCAAGACCTTCGATAACGGTATGATCTGCGCAACTGAGCAGACCCTTATCGTTGACAAGACCATCTACAACGATGTCAAGAAGGAATTCGAGAAGAGAGGCTGCATGTTCCTCGACAAGAAGCAGGCTGACATGATCAGAAAGGTTATGCTCATCAACGGCGCTCTTAACGCTAAGATCGTTGGTCAGCGTCCTTACCAGATTGCAAAGATGGCTGGCTTTGAGATTCCTGAGTCCGTTAAGGTAATCATCGGCGAGGCTACTTCCCTGGAGCCCGAGGAAGCTTTCGGTCACGAGAAGCTCACCACTATCCTTGGTATGTACAAGTCCGATAACTTCGACCAGGCTCTGGATATGGCTGACACACTGCTCAAGAACAACGGCGGTCTTGGTCATACTTCCGTTCTCTGGATCAATAACAATACTCAGAGAGAGAAGCTCGACAAGTGGGCAGAGAGAATGAAGGCTTGCCGTCTTATCGTTAACACTCCTTCTTCCCTCGGCGGTATCGGCGACCTCTACAACTTCAAGTTTGCTCCTTCCCTCACACTGGGCTGCGGTTCTTGGGGTGGCAACTCCGTTTCTGAGAACATCGGAGTTAAGCACCTGCTGAATATCAAGACTGTTGCTGAGAGGAGAGAGAATATGCTGTGGTTCCGCGCACCTGAGAAGGTTTATATCAAGAAGGGTTGCCTCCCTGTTGCTCTCAAGGAGCTCAAGGACGTTATGGGCAAGAAGAGAGTATTCATCGTAACCGACTCCTTCCTGTTCAAGAGCGGCTTCACAAAGGCTATCACTGACAGACTGGACGAGATGGGTATCGTACACACCACCTTCGCAGATGTTGAGCCTGATCCTTCCCTGGCTTCCGCTCAGAAGGGTGCCGAGGCTATGAGAAAGTTCGAGCCGGACTGCATCATCGCTGTCGGCGGCGGTTCCGCAATGGACGCTGGTAAGATCATGTGGGTTCTCTATGAGCACCCCGAGGCAGACTTCATGGATATGGCTATGAGATTCATCGATATTCGTAAGAGAGTCTACACATTCCCGAACATGGGCGAGAAGGCTTACTTCATCGCTGTTCCTACTTCTGCTGGTACTGGTTCTGAGGTTACTCCGTTCGCAGTTATCACCGACCAGACCACTGGCGTTAAGTATCCGCTGGCTGACTATCAGCTGATGCCTAAGATGGCTATCGTTGATGCCGACATGATGAAGACTGGTCCGAGAGGTCTGACTTCTGCTTCCGGTATCGACGCAGTTACACACTGCCTCGAGGCTTATGCTTCTGTTATGGCTACTCCGTTCACTGACGGTCTGGCTCTCAAGTCCCTGCAGCTCATCTTCGACAACCTGCCTGCTGCTTATGACTCCGCTATTTCCGGCGTATATGATCCGGTTGCTCGTGAGAACATGGCTAACGCAGCTACTATGGCTGGTATGGCATTCGCTAACGCATTCCTGGGTGTTTGCCACTCTATGGCTCACAAGCTGGGTGCATTCCACCACCTGCCCCACGGTATCGCAAACGCTCTGCTGATCGACGAAGTAATCCGCTTCAACAGCGCTGAGGCTCCTGCTAAGATGGGTACCTTCTCTCAGTATGATCACCCGCACACCATGCGTCGTTATGCTGAAGTTGCTGAGTTCCTCGGCGTAACCGGCAAGAACGATGAGGCTAAGGTTGAGGGTCTTATCAAGAAGATCGACGAGCTCAAGGACAGAATCGGTGTTAAGAAGACCATCAAGGACTACGGCATCGACGAGAAGGACTTCCTCGACAGACTGGACGCTATGGTTGAGCAGGCATTCGATGACCAGTGCACCGGTGCTAACCCGAGATTCCCGCTCTTCAAGGAAATCAAGCAGATGTACCTGAACGCTTACTATGGTACTCACGAGAAGGTTTAATATAACCTGACTTTCCCGAACTGATTTAATGCAGCCGGGCATGGACTTTTAGCCCGTGCCCGGCTTTGCGCTTTGTATGAACGACATTCAGTGAACTGATTCAGCAGCCAGATCCGTGCGAGATATGTTCGCATTTTTTATTTAGCTGGGTTCAGCATTCAGTGAACTGAGCGTCTTATATATAAAACAGGAGGTAAAAAGCTATGTCTGAAAACGTATTAGCTGTCAGACCCGGAAAAACTATCTACCGTGAGGGTAATACCCTTGTCAAGGTTTTCGACGAGAGCTATCCCAAGTACGATGTACTCAACGAAGCCCTAAACCAGGCACGCGTAGAGAACATCGGAATCAACGTTCCGAAGGTTCTCGAGGTAAAGACCATTGACGGCAAGTGGGCTATCGTTTCTGAATTCATCGAGGGCAAGACACTTGCTCAGCTGATGAAGGAAAATCCTGCCAAGAAGGACGAATATCTTGAGATGTTCGTTGACCTTCAGATGCAGGTTCATGCTGCAAAGTGCCCTCTGCTGAATAAGCTCAAGGACAAGATGAACCGCAAGATCAGCGAAACTGACCTCGATGCAACAACACGATACGAGCTGCACACCCGTCTTGAGGGAATGCCCAAGCACAACAAAGTATGCCACGGTGACTTCAATCCCTCCAACATAATCGTAAAGGACGACGGCACCGCGTACATAATCGACTGGTCGCATGTTACTCAGGGTAACGCTTCCGCTGATGTCGCGCGTACTTACCTGCTGTTCCACCTGAGCGGCGACAAAGAAATGGCCGACAAGTACCTTGATCTGTTCAGCAAGAAGAGCGATACTGCAAAGCAGTACATTCAGAAGTGGCTTCCTATTGTTGCGGCTTCTCAGATCGTCAAGGGCAAGAAGGAAGAACGCGACTTCCTGCTGTCCTGGGTAAATGTCGTAGAATACGAGTAATACGAATCGGGGCTTACCGCCTGGTAAGCCCTTTCTTTACTGCAAAAAAGACTGCACGGTTTCCTGTGCAGCCTTTTTATATTTACCAGTCGGTGTCCCAGTCAGTATCGCCTGCGTCCCAGTTGCCGCCGAAATCCCAATCATTGCCGTCATTCCAGTCGGAGTTGCTGTTGGAACTTACATAGTAGTCCGTGTCGCTGAAATCCGTTACCCCGAAATCCGAGTTGTAATCGCTGTCGGCATAATAACTGGAATAGTTGTCGTAGAGCTCGCTGTCTATGCTGTCTGCAAATATCCATATTGCTGAGAGTGGGTCGAAGTAATACCAGTCGTCGCCTGCCTGGCAGTAGTAATACCTGTCGTTGTAGCGGTAATATCCGCGGCTCGGCGTTTTGGCTTCGAGGTAGATACTCGCGCCTAAAATTCCGCCCACCACCACAAACAGGGTCAGCGGATATGCCAGCTTTTTCAGAAGCGCTTTTCCCTTGCTTACGGGCTTTCCGCCGGACTGCGCCGCGCTGCTGTTCTTGTTCCTGCGGAGGGCAACCTCGGACTTCATCTTTTCGTAAATTTCGTTGACCGCATATGCCTCGTCCGGTCCGCGATATCGTTCCGCCCGGGTGCCGTCTGCCTTATTTTTGTACACCACGAAATTCCCGTCGGAATCCTTGAATATGCCGAACGCTCTGGCTTCCTTGAAATCCTCGCCGATAAAAAAGCGCATTTGCTCCAGGGGAAGCTTTTTGGCTTCACAGAACGCGCGAAGTTCCTCAATAGTCTTCGGAATGCCGTCAGTTACACGGCTCATGTGTTCGTTTGCGGCGCCGCAGTTCGGGCAGATGGGCTCGGTGTCCTCGATCATTCCGCCGCAGAAATCGCACTTAACTTTCATATGTATACCTCCATTGCAACCTACAGTCCTGATTATATTATACAATATGTCTGACCTGTAGTCAACCGTTTATGGAAAATATAGCTGACTATTACACCAGAAAATGTATTTGTCGGGCATTATTGCTCGACTTATCTTCAAAAACCGCTTGAATTAAACAGCGCAACATGATAAAATAAGACATAGGCTAACGCCGGAAAGGAATTAACTTATGAAATCTGTTTTATCTGCAATACTTGCCGTTGTGGTCGCGCTGAGCGCATCATGCTGTTCCGGAAAGAATAACGACAGCGGTTCGTCCACTGAACCTGATGCAAGCACCTCCCAGACAACAGAGGTCACCGCTGAACCTGTTACCGAGGAGCCAGCCTCCAAGGGCGGATTTACTGTCAGCGGAACCAAACTGCTTGACGCCAACGGGAACGAGTTCGTCATGCGCGGAATCAATCACCCCCACTCATGGTTCACATCTGAGGACGACACTGCCCTGGAAGCTATCGCGGCAACTGGTGCAAATACAGTCCGTATCGTGTGCGGAAGCGGACAGCAGTACACCCGGGACACCGTAGAAAGTCTGAACAAGCTGACCGACAAGTGCCGTGAACTTGAGATGGTGGCAATCCTCGAAGTCCACGATATTACCGGAAAGGACGACACATCGCTCCTCGAAACCGCGGCGGAATACTGGATCGAGGTCAAAGAAGCCCTCATCGGACGGGAAAACTACGTCATTCTGAATATCGCAAACGAATGGGTCGGCGAATGGAACAGCGAAACCTGGCGTAACGGATACACCTCCGTTATACCGAAGCTGCGCGACGCTGGAATCAGGAACACCATCATGATGGACGCTGCCGGCTGGGGTCAGTACGGGCAGAGTATCACGGACTACGGCGAGGACGTACTTGCTTCCGACCCGGACGGAAATACGATGTTCTCAGTGCACATGTACGGGACCGCCGGAAAGAACAAGGCGACTATCGCCCGGAATCTCAAGCTGTCCATGGACAAGGGACTGTGCATGATCGTTGGTGAGTTCGGCTGGAATCACACTGACGGCGACGTTGACGAGGAATACATTCTTCAGTACTGCGCCGAGAACTCCATCGGCTGGCTGGCATGGAGCTGGAAAGGCAATGGCGGCGGAGTGGAATACCTCGATCTCGCGAACACCTGGGACGGCACTTCCCTTTCGGACTGGGGCGAAACTGTGATCAACAGCGACCTCGGACTGAAAAAGACCTCCGTTAAGTGCAGCATATTCAACTGATCTGCAACATAAAACAAGCCCGTCGGCAATCACCGACGGGCTTGTTTTATTCGCCTATGAGTTCCAGAAGTTCCTGTTCGGACAGGATCGTGATTCCGAGTTCCTGCGCCTTTGTGAGCTTGCTGCCTGCCTCTTCCCCGGCAACCACATAGGTGGTCTTTTTGCTGACGGAGCCGGAGCACTTACCGCCGTGGCTCTCTATCAGCGACTTCGCCTGATCCCTGGTCATTGTCGGAAGGGTTCCGGTCAGGACGAATGTCTTTCCAGCAAGGTCGTCAGCGACTTTTCCGTTGTCGTAGGTCATGTTTACCCCGTGCTCGCGAAGCCGCTCTATCAGCCTAATGCGATGTGGTTCCTGCATGGCGTTGTAAACTGAATCCGCCATGATCTGCCCGAAGCCGTCAATACTGCATATCTCCAGCGGAAGCGCTTCCATGATGGCTTCCATGCTGCCGAATTTCTCGCAGAGAAGGACTGCGGCACGCTGTCCGATTCCGCGGATTCCCAGTGCGAACACCAGACGGTCAAGTCCGCGCTTCTTGGAGCCTTCAATGGAGGCTATGAGGTTCTCCGCGGATTTCGCGCCGCCGGTTATCTGCATGACAGTCTGGACGTCAAGTTCATACAGGTCAGCAACGTTATGCACGAACCCATTGTCAAGCAGCTGCTGGACTATCGCTTCGCCAAGTCCCTCGATGTTCATTGCATTCCTGCTGGCGAAATGCTCGATGGAGCGCGCAAGCTGCGCCGGGCAGTCGATATTCTGGCAGCGTATCACCGCTTCGTCCTCGTCCCGGAGCGCTTCGGCGCCGCATATCGGGCACACGTTCGGAATAAAATACGGCTCGGAGCCTTCCCGGTGGGAAACGCTGCGGACTACCTCCGGGATTATGTCGCCTGCTTTACGAACCACTATCCGGTCGCCGACGCGGATATCCTTATCGGTGATTATATCCTGGTTGTGGAGAATCGCCCGGGAAACCGTCGTCCCTGCCAGCTGAACCGGGTCAAATACCGCCACCGGAGTAAGCGCACCGGTCCTGCCGACATTTATCTCAATTTCATTCAGCGTGGTTTCCTTTTCCTCGGGGGGATACTTGAATGCCACCGCCCACTTCGGCACCTTGGTAGTTGCTCCTATTTCAGTACGCAGTGCGAAGCTGTTCACCTTGACAACAGCGCCGTCGATATCAAACGGCAGGCTTCTGCGCATTTCGCCTATCTCCCGGATTCGCTCCACCGCTTCGTCGGCGGTTTGGACAACACGGTAATCCGGGATAACGTGAAATCCCAGGGATTGCATGTATTCCAGCGACTGGGAGTGCGTCGTCAGTTCCTTTCCGCGTATCTGCTGAAGATTGAAGCAGAATATATCCAGCTTGCGGCTGGCGGTGACAGAGCTGTCTTTCTGGCGGAGAGAACCTGCAGCAGCATTCCGTGGATTCTTCGGAAGTGGGTCGCCGTTTCGTTCCTGCTCCTCGCAGAGGGCGGCAAAGCTCTTCCGTGGCATATAGACCTCGCCGCGCACTTCGATGAATTCCGGAGCGTCATTCAGTCTTAGAGGAATAGAGCGTATTGTTTTCAGATTTGCCGTGATGTCCTCACCGACAAAGCCATCGCCACGGGTGGAACCACGGACGAATACTCCGTCCTGGTACTCCAGCGACACGGAAAGACCGTCAATCTTTGGCTCTACTGTGAATTCGTGAGCTCCCTGTTCCATTACCGCAGTAATGAACGCGCGTACCTCCTCCTCGCTGAAGATATCCTGAAGCGAACCCATCTGCACAACATGCTGCACCTTCTCAAAGCTGCTGCTGACTGTACCTCCCACGCGGTGTGTCGGGGAATCCGGCGTGGAAAGCTCCGGGTACTGCTGCTCGATTCCGCGCAGTTCACGCATGAGGGCGTCGTACTCGTCGTCCTCGATTGTGGGATTATCTAGGTCATAGTAGTTGTGATTGTGCTTCTCAATGACTGCACGCAGTTCTGAAGCGCGCTTTTCTGCTTCCTTGAGTTCCAAAGTATCCTCCGTTCAGTCGAGGACCGCCCCGTAATCCTGAAGCAGTCCAACAAGGTCAGTATCGCCTGCTACAACGTGCGTGTATGCGTCCGGAACCTTGCCGACAATTATCGTTTCTGCTGCGACTATTGAAGTCGTCACCGGAACCCTGGTGCTGAATCCCGGTATTACTGCGTCCGCCACTACGCCAATTTCAATTATTATCCTGTGGCGTGTCTGGTTTAGCCCGGCCTCGGTGAACTCGCTTATTATAGCGGTGTTCGCGTAGCCAACGGGGCTGACGGTCATTCCAATGCTGAATCCCCTGCCGTGCAGAAGCGAAATCCCGGTCAGAGTGCCGACAGGAATCATTATGTCAATGTCGCTCATTCGGGCGAGTTCACGCTCAATCCTGTCCGCGACATTCGTTTTCAGGCGGTTCATATTCACTGCATTGGTTTCTATCGAACATACGGCGCCGCTCTCGTCCCGGGTAATGTCCACTAGTGCGGAATAATCTGTTCCTTCGCGCTCAAGCTCGGCGGATATTGAATGGTTGATCATATCGTTGACCGCGGCATGGCACTCGAATGCGTTCACCGTTTCGATCACCGGGCGGAAACTCAGGTCCGCAATGAACGCTATTCCGACAAGTATCATCGCCGCCGCTATCAGCTTTATTCCCAGCCGGCGCAGGGAATTCCGCGTTTTCTCTTTCATGAACATCACCTCTGCATATAATATGTGTATGCAGAGGTGTTCGTGAATTTGTACAGGCTTTTACGCTATGGTCGAATTGTTATCAGTTGTTCACAAATGCTTCGAAAGCCTTGTAAGCTGCCCAGATATCGGTCTTGGCAGTTATCTCGAAGGGAGCGTGCATGGAAATTACCGGAACGCCCACGTCAATGGTATCAACGTCCAGGTTCGCGATATAAGCTGCGACAGTTCCGCCGCCGCCGTTGTCTACCTTTCCGAGTTCGCCGGTCTGCCAGATAACGCCGTTGGCGTCCAGAAGCCTGCGGATCTCACTTACGAACTCAGCGGAAGCGTCGGAGGTTCCGCTCTTTCCACGGGAGCCGGTGTACTTGGTAACGCAAACACCGCAGTTCAGCAAAGCGCTGTTGCGCTTCTCAAATACGTCGGGGAAAGTAGGGTCAAACGCCGCGTTTACATCTGCGGAAAGGCAGCGTGAATTCTGGAGAACGGTCCTGCCCTTTACGCCGAACGTGGAAGCAAGGTCAGCAATGAAATATCTCAGGTAAGCGGAGCGGAGTCCGGTGTTGCCGTCGGATCCGGTTTCTTCCTTGTCGGTGAGAATCGCAACGGCGGTCCTTGCAGGATTCTTCAGCTCAAGAACTGCCATAAGCTCGGTGTATGCGCAAACTCTGTCGTCCTGACCGTAGGAACCTACCAGGCTTCTGTCAAACCCGACATCCTTTGCCTTGAACGCAGGAACCGCCTCAAGCTCGGCGGAGATGAAGTCGTCCTCAATGATACCGTACTTCTCGTTGAGTATCATCATGATGTTCAGCTTTACTAGCTCGCTGCCCTCGTCATCTCTGAACGGACGGCTGCCGACCATGATATTTAGCTCCTCGCCCTTGATGAGCTGGGTGGAGGGGCGCTTGTACTGTGCTTCCGCCAGGTGAGGAAGCAGGTCGGATACGCAGAAGACAGGGTCGTTCTCGTCCTCGCCGATATTTACAGTCACCTTGCTTCCGTCTGCCTTGAGGATAACTCCGTGCAGGGAGAGCGGAACGGTGGGCCACTGGTACTTCTTGATTCCGCCGTAGTAGTGGGTCTTGAAATAAGCCACCTCGTCCTTTTCATAGAGCGGATTCTGCTTCATATCCAGTCTTGGTGAGTCAATGTGGGCTGCAACAAGATTAACGCCATTCTCAATAGAATCCTTGCCGATTACCGCAAGGATAACAGACTTTTCGCGGTTCTGGGTGAATATCTTGTCGCCGGGCTTGTAGTGTGCCTTCTGGTCGAACTCCACGAATCCGTGTGCCTTCGCCATCTTCACAATTTCAGCAGAAGCCTCACGCTCGGTCTTTGCAGCGTCCAGGAAGCGCTTGTAGCCTTCGCAGAACTTGTCGCATGCCTTCAGTTCAGCGTCATCCATACGGAGAATCGCGTTCTTTTTCTTTTGCAGGAGCTTTTCCTTGAGTTCCTTTACTGTTTCCTTTGCCATAATAAAACTTCCTTTCATAACAGCGTCAGCTGTAAAGTCTTTCATATGTTTCCATCGCCCGGACTATTTTCCGGACGTAATGAGCCGTGTCAGATATCGGTATTTCGTCCAGATGGACTCCATCGGCGGAAATACTTCGGTCGGCAAGCCACTCATTTACCTGTCCCCTGCCGGCGTGATACGCTGCCATGGCGGTTTCCACATTGCCGAACTCCTTATAAAGGTAGCCCAGCAGCCAGCATCCGTAGCGGATATTCGTTTCCGGAATGTACATCTCCAGGTAGCGCGTATCCTCGTCGCCCATTCGGTACTTCACCCAGTCGAACGTGTCCTCCATTATCTGCATGAGTCCACGCGCGCCGACATTGGATACTGCGTTCGGGTCGAATCCGCTCTCGGTCTTTATGACAGCATATACGAGAAACTCGTCCAGTCCGTTTTCCTGGGAGTATTCCCCGACCAGGTTCTCATATTTTATGGGGTGGGTGTATCTTTCCCAGCGGTCATAGCCGAAATACGCGGCGACAGCTATGGCAGCCGCCAGCAGTATGCAGACTATCACCACCGGAAGCGCACGCCGCTTCTTACGGTATTTTGTCATTTATCGCCTTTCAGTATCCGCGCCGCCTCTTCTGCGGATTTCCGCAGCTCCCCGGCGGTGCCGTTGTTCTCTATGATAATATCGGAGCGTTCCCGGAAGAATTCCGCGCCGTGCTGGCTCGAAAGCCGCGCCCGGGCGAGTTCCTCAGGAATATTATCGCGCAGCATTATGCGGTGCACGCAGTTTTCTGTGTCCGCGATAACTCCGACTATCCTGTCACAGAGCAGCTCAAGCCGCGCTTCAAAAAGCGTGGGCGCGTCCAGCATTATCAGCTTTCCACCCCGCCTTATCTTAGTCAGGATATTATATGTAATATAGGGGTAGATTATTTTATTGAACAGCTCGCGCTTTTCCGGGTCGTGGAATATCATCTCGGACGTTCCACGGCGGTCCAGAGTGCCGTCCGGGAGTATAAGCGCCGGGCTGAGCCGGTCGTGTATTTCTTCCAGGGCAGGCGAACCTGGGAGCACTACTTCCCGGGCGCTGAGGTCGCAGTCCACAATATGGAATCCACACTCGGCGAAAACCTTGCAGACCGTGGATTTTCCTGCGCCCGACATACCTGTAAGCCCGACAATCAATCTGTCACTCATCAGTTTCAATCACCCTGAATGCCGCCGCTCGTAACAGGCGGTTGTACACTGCCAGTCCTATACCGTCCTTCGACGGCATTTCGACGTACACCTTCTCCGCGCCCTCCTCATCAGCTTCACGCAAAAGCGCAAAAAGGCGGTGAGCCTGCTCCTGGACATTACTGCCGAAGCAGCGGAACATTCCGTGCTCGTGAGAATCTGCGGAAAGCGCCAGAGTACCCTCAGCGGAATGCGTCAGGCACCAGTCCCGGAATCTATCCCCGTGGGCGTTGACGATGTACACCTCCGCCCTGGGAGAGTAATGCTTGTATTTCATGCCCGGGGACATTACCTTCGCGCCCTTGGGCGGCTCGGAAGTCACCGCCGGGTCGATATCCACTGCACAAAGCTCCGACAGCATTTCCGCCGTAACTCCGCCCGGGCGAAGGATCCTCACCCTGTCCGGCGAGGAGAAGCACAGCACAGTGCTCTCAACTCCGCAGCTGCAATCTCCGCCGTCGATTATAAGCGGAATGCGCCCATTCATGTCATTCATGACGTGCTGCGCAGTGGTCGGACTGGGGCTTCCCGACAGATTTGCCGACGGAGCGGCAAGAGGGAATCCACAGGCGTCAATTATCGCACGCGCTGCCGGACTCTGCGGCATTCTCACGGCAACAGTATCCAGTCCTCCGCTAGTGGCGGAGGGAATCAAGTCGGATTTCGGGAAGATCATCGTAAGCGGACCGGGCCAGTACTTTTCAGCGATCCTCAGCGCAAGGTCCGGAATCTCCCGGACGAGCGGCGGAAGCTGATCAATGCCGCTGATATGGACAATCAACGGATTATCCTGCGGCCGTCCCTTTGCCTGGAATATGCTACGCACAGCGGATTCATTCCGGGCGTCGGCGGCAAGTCCGTACACCGTTTCAGTCGGGATTCCGACAATACCGCCGGCGCGCATTATCTCAGCTGCTTTCCGCGCGGACTCCCCGGAAAACGGCAGAAGTTCTGTATTCAATCAGGTCATTCCTTTCAATTCTCCTGCTTCAGGAGTTTCGCAGTCTGGTCGGCAAGTCGCAGCGCTTCAAACACCTCGTCGCAGCCGCCGTTCATCATCTCGTCCAGCTTGTAGAGCGTAAGTCCGATACGATGGTCAGTGACACGGGACTGGGGGAAGTTGTAGGTCCTTATGCGCTCGGAACGGTCGCCGGTACCCACTTGGATCCTGCGTTCCTCGGCAATAGCGCTGTCGCGGGCTTCCAGCTTTGCTTCATACAGCTTGCTGTACAGCTTCTTCATCGCCTTTTCCTTGTTCTTGAACTGGGAGCGTTCCTCCTGGCACTCGACTACGGTCCCGGTCGGATTGTGTATGATCCTTATTGCGGACTCCGTCTTGTTGATGTGCTGTCCGCCAGCACCGCTGGAGCGGAAGGTTTCAATCGTTAGATCGGCGGGATTGATGTCCACATCGACCTCCTCCGCTTCTGGGAGTACTGCGACTGTGACCGTTGAGGTCTGAATGCGCCCCTGGGATTCCGTTTCCGGCACTCGCTGAACTCGGTGGACTCCGCTTTCATATTTCAGCTTGGCGAAAACTCCCTCGCCCTCCACCAGGAAGCTGACTTCGCGGTAGCCGCCGAGTTCCGTCGGATTGGAGCTTATCTGCTCGGTCTTCCAGCCCTGGCGCGCGGCATACATCGTGTACATTCGCAGCAGTGAATTTGCGAACAATGCCGCTTCCTCTCCGCCGGCTCCGGCGCGTATCTCGATGATACAGCTGCGGTCGTCGTCGGGATCCTTGGGCAGGAGCAGTACCTTCAGCTCCCCGGAAAGCTTCTCCATCAGCGCCTTGTTCTCGTCGTATTCGCTCTGGGCAAGCTCCCGGAGTTCTGCGTCGGAACCTGCTTCGTTCAGTGCTTCCACAGCGTCGTCAAAGCTGCGCTGGGCTTTCTTGTATTTATGCCAGACTTCCATTAGTGGAGCCAGGCTTTTGTGCTCTCTCATCAAATCACGGTACATCTTGTTATCCGCAATCACGGTCGGGTCGGAAAGCTTTACGCCGATCTCGTCGTAGCGCGCCTCCGCCATCATCAGTTTATCGTTCATCGTGTGTTCCTCCATGCAGTGCTGTTCCAGGGATCATACTGGGCTACTGCTCGGAGTTTTCGGTTTCGCGGATAACCGTCTTGATCTTCTTCTCGCACTTAGAGCGCGGTATCATGAACACATGACCGCAGCCGCTGCAACACAGTCTGAAATCCGCGCCGCATCGCTGCACCAGCATTCTGTCGCTGCCGCAGCCCGGGTGAACTTTTTTCATCACAAGCACATCTCCGACCTTGATATCCATATCTTCCCACACTCCTTTCCATCATACCTTAATATTATATCACTTTTCTGTTATTTTTTCAATATCATTTCCGTATTTTAATTCCAATGTTATATTTCCGGAAAAAATTGTTAAACCTATTGACAATTGCGCTAATATAATTTATAATAAATGTATGTGGACTTTTTTAGGGAGAGAATTCTGAGGGATTTATTATAGATGAAGAAAAAGAAGAAAATGGGCAAAAAGCTCAATCTTATCGTCTGCGCGATTGCCTTTATTGTGATGATCGTTTACCTGGTTTTTGTGGACAGTATCGACAACGTTGTGGCTGCCCTGAACAGGATAAATAAGGGCGCGCTCGTGATCTGCGTTCTGTTTATGGTCGGATACTGGCTCAGCGAGGCGGCGACAATACACGTCATGCTGAAATCCATGTACCCGAAGATGAAATTCTGGAACAGCTGGCTGGTCACGATAATCGGGCAGTATTTCAACTGCATTACACCATCGGCTTCCGGCGGTCAGCCCATGCAGGCGTATTACCTGGTGAAATTCGGTGTTCCTCTCGGCTGCGGACTAACGGCGCTGCTGAGCCGCTTCATCGTGTATCAGTTCGTTCTCACGTTTTATTCCGTATTCACCCTCGCAGTAGGATTCAACCACTTCGGGGACGACCTTACGCAGAAAGGGCTCATGCCCTTTGTGATCGTCGGGTTCGTTATCAATACTGCGGTCATAATCTTCCTGTTCTGCATTGCTCTGTTCAGAAAGGCTACGCTGAAGGCAGCAAACGGCATAATCTCCCTGCTTGCTAAAATGCACCTGATGAAGCACCCGGTAAAGTGGCGTGTTTACCTTACCCGGGAAGTAAATAAGTTCTACAACAACTTTAAATATCTCCGGAAAAACATTCCGCTACTGCTCAGAGCGATACTCTTCACGTTCATTCAGCTGACGCTGTATCTCAGCATTAGCTACGTCCTCTACCGCGGATTCGGCATGGGTGACGCCAGCCTGCTCCAGATCATGAGCTACCAGGCTTACGTTCTCATGATTTCATCATTTATTCCCCTGCCCGGCGCTATGGGCGGTGCAGAGCTTGGCTACCACGGTTTCTTCAAAGACATCTTCACGGAACAATACGTCAATACCTCAATGATGCTCTGGCGTATCATGACCTTCTACCTGCCCATCATCGTGGGACTTACCTTTACCCTCACAATGAAGAACAAGGGAATCGAGGAGCCCACGGAGGAAGAGGCAAAGCAGACTATTTTCGAGATGGAAGCATCTATCAAAAATGATACAAAATAATTTACAATAAGGAAGTAGACACATGGCAGATTTAAGACACGAAATCGAAAGGCGCCGCACGTTCGCGATAATCTCGCACCCGGACGCCGGTAAAACCACGCTCACCGAAAAGTTCCTGCTGTACGGAGGCGCGATCTCCCTTGCCGGCGCGGTCAAGGGCAAGAAGAACACCCGTCACGCCGTATCCGACTGGATGGAGATAGAGAAGCAGAGAGGTATCTCTGTAACATCCTCCGTTATGCAGTTCAACTACGAGGGATACTGCATAAACATTCTGGACACCCCCGGACACCAGGACTTCTCCGAGGATACCTACCGAACCCTTATGGCAGCGGACAGCGCCGTAATGGTAATCGACGCGGCAAAGGGCGTTGAGAACCAGACCCGTAAGCTGTTCAAGGTCTGCGTAATGCGCAATATACCGATATTCACGTTCATCAACAAGATGGACCGCGAAGCGCGCGACCCATTCGACCTGCTGGACGAGATAGAAAACGAGCTGGGAATCAAGACCTACCCTGTGAACTGGCCCATCGGCTCCGGCAAGGAGTTTAAGGGAGTTTACGACCGTGAAAAGCGCCGCATAATCTCCTTCGAAGCGAACAACGGCACCCGAGAGGTAGCGGCTACTGAAGCTGACCTTTCCGACGCTTCCCTGGCTGACCTTATCGGCGAGCAGAATTACGAGAAGCTATCCGAGGACGTGGAACTTCTTGACGGCGCCAGCGAGGAATTCAACATGGACCTCGTGAGCAGCGGCAAGCTGTCGCCGGTGTTCTTCGGATCGGCACTCACCAACTTCGGCGTGGAGCCGTTTCTTGAGAACTTCCTCAAGATGACGACATCTCCCCTGCCGAGAAATACCCCGGACGGAGTTGTTGACCCGTTCGACCCGGAATTCTCCGCATTCATCTTCAAGATACAGGCGAACATGAACAAGGCTCACCGCGACCGTATCGCATTCATGCGCATTTGCAGCGGCAAGTTCGACAAGGATATGGAAGTTCTGCATGTACAGAACGGGCGCACAATGCGTCTTTCCCAGCCGCAGCAGATGATGGCAAGTGAACGCGAAGTTATCTCCGAAGCCTACGCCGGAGATATCATGGGCGTGTTCGACCCGGGCGTGTTCTCAATCGGCGACACACTGTGCTCTCCGAAAAAGAAGGTGAAGTTTGAGGGAATCCCGACTTTCGCACCGGAGCATTTCGCTAGAATCCGCCAGAAAGATACCCTCAAGCGCAAGCAATTCATTAAGGGCACCACACAGATCGCCCAGGAGGGTGCCATACAGATATTCTCCGAGCCGCAGAGCGGTTTCGAGGAGGTTATCGTCGGAGTTGTCGGCGTGCTCCAGTTTGAAGTGCTGGAATACCGCCTGAAGAACGAATACAACGTTGACATAATCCGCGAGGGACTCCCCTATGAGCATATCCGCTGGATAACAAGCCAGAAGCACCTTGAGGGCGGATATGACGTGCTCAGCAAGCTGGTGCTCACCTCCGATACTAAGCTTATCCAGGACGTAAAGGGCAACTACCTGCTTATATTCACAAGCGAATGGAACATCAAGTGGGCACTCGACAAGAATCCCGGTCTGGAACTTGCCGAGTTCAACAGGGACTGATAATACACGATATGATGGCGCACCGCAGGGTGCGCCTTTTCTTTTTGCTTTCCGACAATCCGGCACTGGATTTTTCATTATTTACCGCCGCATGTTGACATATTTTTCCGCGGCGTGAGTATATAATATTATAAGACAGGCTGGTGATGATATGGTTATTTACGCGGACGTGCTGCTCGTCGTCAATCTATACATAAACTATCTGCTGGTCCGGTGTACCGCGCTGCTGCTGCGCAGGAAAATAACTCCGCTGAGGGGACTTGCGGCTGCTTCCGTCGGCGCGGCAGGGGCGCTGGCTATATTCCTGCCGGAACTACACCCGGTGATTGCGGTTTTTTTCCGCGTGGGGATGGGTGCGGTCGTCACCCTGGTGCTGTTCGGCAGGCAGAAGCGCATGGACATGCTTATTTCGCTGCTTCTGTTCCTGGCGGTCAGCTTCGGGTTCGCCGGCGGAATGATGGCGCTGTGGTATTTCGCGGCTCCACTGGGTATGTATTACTCCAACGGCACAGCGTACTTCGACATTCCCATCGGGTTTCAAGCATACGCTCGCCGTAGGGCGGATTCCGGCTTACGGGGTACATAATAAAACGGCGGCGTCCTGCCCGGCACTCCCGTGTAACTCTAAAACGGGACGGCGCTGAAATATCCCTGGACGGGCTGGCGGACACGGGGAATTCGCTCCGGGACAGTTTCTCGGGTAAGCCGGTGGTGCTTGCTTCGCTGGCGGCGGTGAGGTCTATAACTCCGAAGTCCGCCGTGAACTACCACGAGGGGAAATACGACCAGCTGGAGGGAATACGACTGGTCCCCTGCCGGACGGTTACTGCGGAGGGACTTGTCCCGGTGTTCCCGGCGGAATTATTCGTGGATGGGCATTCCGCTGAAGTTCTCATTGGCATTGCAAAACAGGATATTTCCGGGGCGGACTGTGTTTTCGACCCCAGCATAATATCAAAATAGGAGGTATCAGTATGAAAAATTTTCTGAAAAAACTGCTGGACGAGGGGCTGGGCGCATTCCTGAAATACGCTTTCGGAGATAACGCAGGAGTCTACTATATAAACGGGTCGGAATCCCTTCCGCCGCCGCTGACCCGTGAAGAGGAGGAAGCCGCATTCCGGCTGATGGAAACGGATTTCGCCGCAGCTCGGGAAACCCTCATCGTGCACAATCTGCGGCTGGTCGTGTACATCGCGAAGAAGTTTGAGAATACCGGCGTGGGCCTTGACGATCTCATTTCAATAGGAACGATAGGGCTTATCAAGGCGGTGAATACATTCAGCGTGCACCGCAACATCAAGCTCGCGACTTATGCCTCGCGCTGTATTGAGAATGAGATTCTGATGTACCTGCGCAAGACGAATCAGCGCCGCTGCGAGGTATCAATAGACGAGCCGCTGAACGTTGACTGGGACGGGAACGAGCTGCTTCTCTCCGATGTACTGGGAACCGATAGCGACTGCGTGAACGCCCACATCGAGGACGAAACAGAAAAAAAGCTGCTCCACGAGGCAGTCAGCCATCTGACTCCCCGGGAACAGCAGATAATGGAAATGCGCTTCGGACTCAAGGGCGGCAGAGAAAAGACCCAGAAGGAAGTCGCGGACGAAATTGGAATCTCACAAAGCTACATCTCACGGCTGGAAAAGCGCATAATAAAGCAGCTGCGCGAGGAACTGGAGCGCGTCTGCAACTAAATACGGTTCTTGATTTTCTCGAGGGCGCCCTTTTCAAGACGGCTTACCTGCGCCTGGCTTATTCCGATTTCCTTGGCGACCTCCACCTGCGTCTTTCCTCGGAAGAACCGGAGGTTCAATATGTGCTTCTCCCGGGGACCCAGCTGGCGTATTGCTTCCTTAAGGGAGATCTCGTCCAGCCAGTTCTCATCGTCGTTATGATCACCAAGCTGATCAAGAACATAGATCGTGTCGCCGGAATCAGAGAAAACCGGTTCGTAGAGCGAGATCGGCTCGCTGATGGCTTCCAGTGCGATGACTACCTCGGAGCGGCTGGCTCCTATCTCCTTGGCGATGGCTTCTATCGTAGGCTCACTTCCATTTCTGGTGGTGAGCTTTTCTCTTGCCTGCATTGCGCGGTACGCCAGATCCCTGACCGAACGGCTCACGCGTACCGGGGAGTTGTCCCGGAGATACCGCCGCAGCTCCCCCTGAATCATCGGAACGGCGTAGGTGCTGAATCTGACCGGCTGAGTGATGTCAAAATTGTCTATCGCCTTGATTAGTCCGATACAGCCCACCTGGAACAGATCGTCCGGGCTTTCTCCCCTGCCGGTGAATCGCTGGATCACACTCAGTACCAGTCTGAGATTCCCGTTAATCAAATCTTCGCGCGCCTGCATGTCGCCAGTTTTCGATCGCTTAAGAAGCTCCATCTTCTCGCTTTCGCGCAGCACTTTCAGCTGTGATGTGTTGACGCCGCTTATCTCGACTTTGTTATAGTACAAAAAAACCACTCCTGACCTGCTTGATCAGGGCTGACCTCTCGGTCGCTCCCTGGTACAAGTAGTATTGTCAGAAAGTGGTTTTAGTATTCTGTTATTTAATGGAATTTACGCCGTTTCATTTTCGGAGTTCTCACCAAGCTTTTCAACAAGAATAGATGTGAGGACGCCGAACAGCAGGCATACAAATCCGTAGCCGGTGCTGAGATTGAAGCCGAATCCGGACGGAAGTATCGAATATACCGAGCCTACTACAAGTCCCATTATCGCGCTGTACGCCATCAGCCGGAACTTCTTCATCAGAGTTGAGATTATCTTCGCTCCGAGGATTATTCCGAGCACTACGCCTATTGCAAACGGGATTATTACATAGAAGTTCAGGTCGTTTATCTGTATAGCAGATATAACCGTCTGATAAACTCCCAACAGCAGCATCACGAAGGAGCCGCTGAGTCCCGGGATTATCATCGCCACTGCCGCAACAAACGCGAACACAAGCAGCTTAACGCTCATGAGGGGATCAAATCCGGCAACCTGCTCCGCGACCTGCTCGGTATTCCCCATGAGATTCTGCATAACCGTCAGGGCTATTACTATCCATAAAGATATAACGAACGGAACTGAGCACAGCGGCTTCACCTTGCTTTCCGCAGTACCCATGCGGTAGATAAGCGGTACGCTTCCCAGGATAAGTCCGATGAAGTACATGTTCGTCTGCACCTCGTAATTATCGAACAGGAACTTTATCAGCTTCGCGAATCCAAGAATCCCAGCTCCCGCACCAATTCCAAAGAAAATCAGGAACACGATATTCTTGAAAATCGCCTTTATGCCGGATATGGATTCCGTCAATCGGTCGTACATTCCGAAAACGACAAGCATTGTTCCGCCGGAAACACCGGGAATCACATTCGCAACGCCGAATACTATTCCGCAGAGCACTATTTTTAAATATTGAAGTATCTTTTTCATTGCTTTTCCCCATCATTCAAACTTGATTATCGAACGCACTATAACATAGCCAAGCGGCGGAATTACACCGGTGACTATGGAAATGAACGTCGCCAGCATATCTATGCCCGTCAGCCCGAACACGCTGTTCAGCCCCGGAATGAACACAAGCAGTACAGCCGCCAGGGCAGGAGCCAGGACTCCTATCACCGCAGGCTTTCCGCCCTCCGCCAGTCCGATGAACGGATTCCCCGAAGGCATGTTGATGAAGGTAAACAGCGATGTACTGAATCCGAAGGCAAGAAGCGAACAACTGCGTGCGAAATCCACATTAGATCCGGTGTCGTTGTACATGAACATGTAGGAAGCAATCGAAGCCGCACCACACAGCGCGCCGACTATGGAAGCAAGAACGATGAAGCGGTGATTGATCTTGCGGTTGGAAATGAACTCAGACGGCGGCATTATTCCCTTGCGGTCCGAGCGGTTATTCAGCCCTGCAAACGCAGTCAGCGGCAGAATAAACATAGTGAGCACCGCAATAAGCGCCGGATTCAGCATGAGCTGCGCGTCGCCGAAAAGGTTCAGCATATTCAGCAGAATAAGCGCAATATATCCGGAGATCATAGCTGCGCAGGCGCGCTTGATGTTCCTGTGGACCTGCCGTGCGGAAGCAATCATACCCGCAATGGCGGAAAAATTATCGTCATGCATGATTACATCGGCGGCTTCATAGGCGCTGCCGGTGGTATTGCCGGACATCGTAATCCCAATGTCGGACTTCTCAATCGCCTCGGCGTCCTCGGCACGAGTGCCTGCCATGGCGACTATCTCGCCGTTCTTGCGGAGCTGCTCAATTACATACAGCTTCTGCTCCGGAGTTACACGGGCGTAGATATCCGCGTCAAGCTCCAGTTCGTTGCCGTACTTCACTGATTCGGAAATGCTCTTTCCGGTGACTGTCTTGCCGGAAAGTCCTATCATTCGGCCGGTTGCCGCCGCAGATTCCGCATTATCCTCGGTAAACATGATAACACGAACTCCGGCACGCTGGCATGTCCTTACTGACGCCGGAACAGAATCACGCATAGGTGAACTGAACGCTGCAAATCCAACGAAAGTATATGCAAATCCGGCAGTTTCGTCGCAGTCACGCTCGTCGGCGTCCGCGCAGGCGATCGCCATTACCTGCCAGCCGTGGGAGTAGAACTCCTTCTTCATCTTCTGGGCAACGAAAAGCTCCTCACCGTGAAACTTACACAGCGGAAGTATCTGCTCCGGGGTTCCCTTGATACAGTACAGCCTGGAGCCAGAAACCTCCCACATTGCGCCGCTCATGAAATCGTTGGTTTCGGGAATCCGCTCAATAAACTTATATCTGTCGTAAACCTGGGTTATCTTCTCGTCGAAAAACGCGGCGCGCACCATCAGGGCGCGTTCCATTTCGTCCGTGGTATCAGGCTCGCAAGCAAGCGCAGCTATTTTAAACATCAGTTCCTCACTGGGAGTATATATCGACTGGACGGAAACGCTGCTTCTTGAGATAGCGCCCTCCTTCTCAACGCAAAGTACGGACATGGAATTCAGCTTCTCAATGTCCGGCAGGGATTTCACCAGGGCGCTCTTTTCCGCCATCTCCGCGGAGCAGCGCGCGTAATACACTCTTATCACCATGTCAAGCCCTGTGGGAAGAAAGCATAATCCCAGGGTGATACCGCGCATTGCGGATTCCAGCACCTCGTTACCGTAGAGCATCCATGCGACCATTGAAATCAGCGCAAGCACCGCCGCAACGGCAGAACACAGCGGAAGCAGCTTCTGGATTATCTGCTCCATGTCGGTGTAATACGCATGCTTGGGAGCCTGCTCGCCCACCTTGTGATAAAGCTTGGTGTCAACTCCGGTGGCGCTTACCTTGCATATCGCAACTCCAGTGAGTATTTTTGTTCCGCTGTAGACGAACGTCGGCTTCAGCTCTGACTTGGAGATTCCGCCCGGATACTTCGCGGCAGGCTTATTTGAGCCTGTGAATATACTCTCATCAACGGTGAGTTCGCGGCACTCCTGGATAAGCGCGTCAGCAGGAACACACTCGCCTGACTGGACGACGATAATATCCTCCGGGACTATGTATTCCTTGTCGATAAGTTCCAGCTTTCCGCTGCGGATCACACGGAATTTAATGGCGGTGGAGCGCTTGATATCCCCCAGCTTCCGGTCGGAGGCGCGCCCCAGCTGAATGCTGACGACACAATATGCGGCATCCAGCAACAGTATCATTATTCCGGTAAATATGTTCGTGAAAAAACTCAGTATTCCGGCAATGCACATCAATATCACTGCCGGGGAAAGAATAACCCTTGCCGGCTCGAAATGATCCTTTTCCTTTTCTTTTTTTGTATATATATTCAGACCGTAAAGCTCGGTATTCCTCTGGATATCCTTGTCGTTCAGTCCGAAGTAATCTTCCTTGAAATTGAAAAACTGCGCCATCTGCACACGTCCTTTTTCGTTATTCTTTATACAGGACATACCTATACAATATATATTTTCGCATATTTTAACAAAAAAATCAAGTACTTTTTTCTGCAATTACGAAAAAATTCACAAAAAAGGCGGACCGAAGTCCGCCTTTAGTATTTTATTATACGCTCTGTGCTGTGTACAGTCTGTAGTAGTCGCCCTTCTTCGCCATGAGCTCGTCATGAGTTCCGGATTCCGTGATCCCCTTGTTGGAAACATACATTATCCGGTCGCAGCTGCGAATAGTGGACAGTCTGTGCGCAATGATGAACGAAGTCCTACCCTTGAGGAGGTGATTAAGTCCATTCTGGAGGTAGCGCTCGGTCTTGGCGTCAATGGAAGAAGTCGCCTCGTCCAGCACCAGTATCTTCGGATTGGATACGATAGTCCTGGCAAATGCAATAAGCTGCTTCTGTCCCTGGGAAAGCCCGGCGCCGCGCTCGTTAACCTCGGTGGAATACCCCTGGGGCAGGGATTCAATATAGCTGTCTATACCAACGATCTTGCACGCGGTGCGTATCTCCTCGTCCGTGGCATCAAGCTTGCCGTAAGCTATGTTGTCGCGGATAGTACCGCTGAATATGAAGCTGTCCTGGAGCATGATTCCCATCTGAGAACGGAGTGAATGAAGCGTTACCTTTGAGATGTCGCTGTCGTCAATATCCACCTCACCGCCGCTGATGTTGTAGAAACGCGAGATCAGATTCACGATCGTGGTCTTTCCGGCGCCGGTGGGACCTACCAGTGCAACGCTCTGTCCCGCCTTTACGTCAAATGTCAGGTGCTCAAGGATATTGATTCCCGGCTCGTAGGCGAAAGTAACGTCCCGGAAGTGCACGTCGCCCTTTATCTCCGGCATTTCCTCCGCACCGGGGATATCGTCTACGGTTACCGGCTCGTCCATCATCTCGAAGATACGCTCCAGGTTCGCCACCGCATTGATGAACGTATTCATCAGGTTGGAAAGGTTCATCAGCGGCTGCCAGAATCTCGCAGAGTAATCCGTCATGGCGATAATTGTACCGAAAGATACGGTGCCGGTACCCATGCCGAGAAGTCCCACGCCGAAAATAAATGCGCGCACGATTATAGAAACGATGTCCGTGCTCGGCCATACCAGGTTGGAGTAGGACACCGCCTTCATCCAGGACTTCTTGTACTTTTTCGCGAGCTTGTCGTTGATCTCCGCATTTTCTTCCTCACGGGTGAACATCTGGGAGATCTTGACTCCCACAATGCTTTCGTGCAGATATGCGTTCAGATTGGAGCTTTTGTTGGATACCTGCTGCCACGCCCTGCGCTGTCCGTTCTTTATCATGATCATGATGAAAGCATACACCGGAAGTCCTGCCATTGTTACAAGAGCCAACTGCCAGTTTACGAAGAACATGAATATGGTTATGAACAGCAGATTGATCATCTCAAGGATGAAGTTGACCAGTCCGTTCGTCATAAGGTCGGATATAGCGTTGATGTAGTTGATGATCCTCGTGAGTATCTTTCCGTGCGGTCTGCTGTCATAATACTCGAAGCTCAGCCGCTGCATGTGCTCGAACAGGTCTTTTCTGATATCATAAACGATATCCTGTCCGACTTTTGTCATCATCACCGAGCGTATTTTCGCAAAGATAACGCTGACAACGATACACGCGAACACCGCAACGCCGCTCAGGATTATGTACTTCACGCGGTCGTCCGGACTCACCGCCGCGGACTGATCCACGGGAATCATATAATTGTCGATAGCATTCTGCACGATCATCGGGGAAAGCAGTCCGATGACGGAGCCGAGCGCGCTCAGGATAAGCGCGACAGCAATCCTCTTCTTGTACTTCGCCGCGTAAACCAGCGAACGCTTCAGGTGACGTATGTCGAACGGGGTTTCAAGCACCTCGTCCACGTCGAATTTGTTTCTTGCCATGCCTATCCCCCTTTACTTCTGAAGGTCGTAAACTTCACGGTAGTATCCGTTCTGCTTTATTAATTCATCGTGTGTTCCCTGTTCCAGTATTTTGCCGTCCTTGAGCACAATGATCTTGTCCGCGTATTTCGCGGTGGAGATACGCTGCGCGATAATTATCTTCGTGCAGGGGAAATCCAGGTTTGCAAGGGAATTCTGTATGTGCTTCTCGGTTTCCAGGTCAACAGCCGATGTCGTATCGTCAAGTATGAGTATCGCAGGTCTGACCGCCAGCGCCCTCGCAAGGGAGATACGCTGCTTCTGTCCGCCGGAAAGACCTACGCCGCGCTCGCCCACGATCGTTTCGTAGCCTTCCGAGAGCTTCCGGACGAACCCGTCTGCGTCCGCCGCCTTTGCGTATTTCACCACGTCCTCCTCCGGCATGTCGCTGTCGCCGAAGCAGATATTGCCGTCGATGGTGTCAGAATACAGCAGAACGTCCTGGGTCGCAAAACCGATATTGTGACGCAGCTGATTGAGCTTCAGGCGGTTGACGTTCACGCCGTCCACACGGACTTCTCCGCCGCTCGTATCGTAAATCCGCGGAATAAGCTCCGCCAGCGTGGTTTTACCAGAGCCGGTTTCGCCCATGATCACGACAGTTTCACCGGGATCAACAGAAAAACTGATATCGTTAAGCACCTGCGTATCGCCGTAGGAAAAGCTTACATGGTCAAATTCAACCCTGCCGTCAAAACGCTCCGGCTTGTCCACTGCGTCGTTTCGGTCCACTATCCTCGGGCTTCCGTAGTAGATCTCGATGATCTTGTTTGCGGAAGCGGAGAACCTCTGGAGGTCGTTGACGATATTACCCAGGGTCCTCATCGGGTTGGAAAGGGTCCAGATAAGCCCTGAGAAAGCAGCGTACTGTCCGAGGGATATTCTCCCGAACACCACGAAAAGTCCGCCGGCGATCAGCATGATCACGCTGAGGGACTGCGCCGTGGTTTCCAGGAACGGGAAGAACTTCAGCCACATGAACGCGGCCTTCTTGTTCGCCTTGTTGTATTCCTGGCTGTATTTGTCGAACTGACTTATCTCGTAGTCCTCCCGGGCGAACGCCTTGACAACGCGGTTGCCGGAGATGTTCTCCTCGGCGGCGGTGTTCATTCGTGAGAGCTTCTCACGCAGGTCTACATACAGCGGACCCGCCTTGCGCTTGAACAGCCAGGTAATGAACAGTATCACCGGTGTAAGCGCTATAAGACAGAGCGCCATCAGCCAGTCCATTGTGAAGAAGAATATCAGCGAAGCGGAGAACAGCACTATGCACTCCACGATCGTCTTGATTATCCATGCAATGGAGTGCCGCACCATGTCAAGATCCGATGTCACGCGGGTCATGATGTCGCCGGTGCGGTACACGTTATAGAAAGACGCGTCCTGCTGCTCGATCTTATCGAAAAGCACCTTACGCACGCGGTATATGAGCATTTGCGAGGAGTGCTCGTACATCATGTTGCTTCCGTACTGTATTCCGCAGCGAAGAAGCGTGAATCCGACCATTGCCGCCAGCATGAGGATGAGCGTGTCGGAATGCTCCTGGAGATTCTGGAGCGCATTCTCATTGACGATAAAGTTATCGGTTATCTGCTGGGTAAAATACGGTGTGATTATGTACATGGACTGACACACGACGGTCAGGCACAGCGCGGTTATGTAAATCGCGCGGCAGCCCTTCATATTCTTCCACAGCCATCTGAAAAGAAACATACTGTTCCCCCTTCCTTTAGTGCCTGCCGGTTCTGTATCTGCGGCAGGATAAAACGTTTTCATCTGCTTTGAATAGTATAACAGAATTAATAAATTTGTAAATTGGTAAAATCCAAAAAAATCACGAAGTTTTTATGCGTTTTTTTGATGAATAAGAAAAACAGGATAGATTTGTACAACTTTTCTGCGGCAAAATACAATTATGAAAAAACGGGGACAGTTTCTGAAACCGCCCCCCGTTTTTTGCCAGATTTATAATAGGGAACCTCTAAAAACCGGTTTGAAAAGGGAAAATGGGTAGAGTATGCCGAATGCGAGGAAAGCCGACGATGTAAGGCTGTATCCCTTACGAGGAGGTTTGACGAAGCAGGCGGTGTGCTATACACATTTTCACTCAAACAAGGTTTTTAGAGGTGACCAATAGAAGAATGGCTGTTCTCCTTATTCGTCGTAATCGTTGTAATCCGCCGGCATGCTCCTGCGATCAGAATACATTCCGCCGGAGTAGCCGCTGAATCCAGGGATAAAGAGGTCGTCCTCCTGCATTGCCATATCCTCGGGCACCATCACATCGCCGTCGAAATGGAACGCCTCCCGGTGCGCCCGGATATAGTCCGCGATACTCTCCTCTAGTCTGCGGTCATAGTCGTAGAATTCCCGGTCAAGGTCGTCGAAATCCACGTTGTGGCGCTGCATCTGGCGCCATCTCTGCTCCCGGTCAAAGGAGGGGTAGCCGCCGATACGCTGAATCGCTTCCTCAAGGATCTCGGTCATGATATCGCAGTGCATTACGCGCAGACCCTCAAGTGCTATCTCCCAGACTATGCCGGCGTAGTTCATGAAGAACTGCTCATGTCCGCCGTTTTCCACCTCGGAATAGTACCACTGCACCGCCCAGACATACTTCTGCGGCTCGGTAAACTGCTCCAGCGCGTCATACATCTCGGTTTCCCCGTCGTAGGTGCTCACCGACCACCACAGCGGAGTTATCACGGACTGTATGTCGCCGTCCTCGATCATCTCATCATCGACCACAAAATGTTTCTGTACAAGTTCACTGTTCATGGCTACCTCCTGCAAGACGCTCTATCTCGTTATAGATAAGGTACATCTTCTGCACGGAATTCTCAAGGAAATAGTAATGCCGGATATATGGCATCAGAAGCACCAGAAAAAGCACCGCCAGCACATACAGCCCGGTATTTCCGCCGGAAAGAGCCGCAAATAACGTCATCAGGAAGAATACCGCAAACGCCAGCATAATGAACATGTGGACTATCCTCTCATGGGAGAAGAATCCAATGCGGACTTTCAGCCGCTCCAGCTCCTGCGCGTATTCATCCCGGGAGTGCTCCCCGTCGAGGAACAGCCGCAGGTGCTCAAGATATTCCCGTATCTGCTTCGTCATTCGCCGAACTCCTCCAGCGCTAGGGAGGCCTCCTCCCAGGTCTGCATTGCCTGCTCCTGCTGCTTGCGCAGTTCCTCTATCTCGGTGGAAATCTCCATCGCCTTCTGGTAATCCGTCAACCCGGAAAGCTCGTTCGTCTTTTCCTCTATGAGGGAATCAAGGCGCTCTATCTCGGCTTCCGCCCTGGTCACCTTGGTATTCAGCTTCCGCCGCTCGCTCTCGCGCTCCTTCTTCAGCTTATAGTCGTTGACCTTTTCCGCTTTCTGTGGCTTGTCCTCAGCTTTCTGCTGAACAGCATTCTCGGTCGCCAGAGTGTACGCGTCATAGGAACCGCGGTACTCCTTGACGCCATCCGGCGTAAGATAGTATATCCGGTCCGCCAGCTTATTAATAAGGTAACGGTCATGGGAAATTATGAACAGCGTGCCGTCATAATCCAGAAGCGCATTTTCCAGCGCCTCGCAGCTGGATATGTCAAGATGGTTGGTAGGCTCGTCCAGCAGCAGCATATTCGCGCCGGACAGCATGAGCTTCAGAATCGCAATACGCGCACGCTCGCCGCCGGAAAGCTCCGAAATATGCTTGAACACATCATCTCCCCGGAACAGGAAAGAACCGAGCGCGGTGCGCACCTGGGTTTCCGTCATGCGCGGATAGGCGTCCCATAGCTCGTCTATAGCTGTCTTGCTTTCGGTCAGCCCTGCCTGCGCCTGGTCAAAGTACCCCCACTGCACGCGGCTCCCATAATTATAGCTGCCGGAATCCGCAGTGTACTGCCCGGTGAATATCTTGAACAGCGAGGTCTTTCCGCAGCCGTTTCCGCCTATCAGGAATATTCGCTCGCCCTTCTTTATGTCGATATTCACGTTCCGAAACAGGCGCTTCCCGTCAAAGCTGAGGGCTATGTTCTCCGCCTGGAACACGTCGTTTCCGCAGCCGTCATTGCACTTGAATGAGAAATGCAGGGAATCCGTGGCTTCATCGGGCTTCACAAGGTCGGCGGCGATACGGTCTATCTGCTTCTGCTTGCTTGCGATGGTGACGTAGTTATGCGCCTGGTTCCACCGCTTCTGCTGCTCGATGATTCCCTCTATCCTGCCGATCTCCTTCATCGCGGCGTCGTACTCCTTACGGCGGCGCTCCAGGTCCTCCGCCTTGAGTTCCAGAAAACGGGTGTAATTCCCCTTGTAGTCCCGGACGCGGCAATTCTCAAGCTCGATAGTCCGCCTGGTGACCTTGTCCAGGAAGTAACGGTCGTGGGAAATGACGATATATGCGCCGCGATAGTCGTTCAAGAATCTCTCCAGCCACTCAACGGACTGAATATCCAGATGGTTGGTAGGCTCGTCCAGCAGCAGCAGATTCGCATTGGAAAGTAGCAGTTTCGCCAGCTGCAGCTTGGATTTCTGACCACCGCTGAGCACCGAAACCGGCAGCTTCAGGTCACTTTCGGTGAATCCCAGACCGGTAAGGGCGGAGGCTGTCCGGCTCTTGTAGGTGAGTCCGCCGTCGCGCTCGAATCGCTCCGTCAGCAGCGTCTGCCGGTTGATGGTGGACTCTGACTGATCTCCGCCGTCGATACGGTCGTGTATCTCCTCCAGCTCCAGCTCTATATCCTCGAGCCAGTCGAAAACCGTCAGCGCCTCGTCATAGAGCGTTCTGGAGGAATCCTTGCAGGCGAACTGCTCCATTACGCCTATCTTGCAGCTGCCGGCAATGTGCACCTGCCCCTCGTCCGGGATATGCTCCCCGCGAAGCAGGCGGAATAGTGTGGTCTTTCCGCTTCCGTTCACGCCGACGAATCCTATACGGTCGTCGTCGTAAACGTCCAGCGTTACTCCGCTGAACAGCGTTCTGTCCGCAAAGGACATTGAAATGTCGTTTAAGCTGAGTAGTAGCATGTTAATTCTCTCTTATCAAAAAACCGCCGCCTGCATTACGCCGGCGGTCAGTTTTATTCCAGTGTTGTTATTACTCTCCGATTCCTCTGAGCTTCTCGGGAGCGTACTTGGTGTTCACCAGGTAATCATCAAGTTCAACGGTATACTTGGTGTAGATATCTTCGAGCAGCTTGTCGAAGTCATCGTCCTTCAGCGCATGCAGGAAGTTCTCGTGCTGGGTTTCCTTCCAGCTGTCCATTGTGGTGGCGTCATCGCGCACTACAACATAAATGCAGCTGTTTTCGTCGTCAGTAAAGAGGGTAGCCTTGCTGTCCGTGGAAGCGTTCCAGATGTACTCTGTCAGCTTCTCGGGAAGTGTGGAACTGTCCTTCTTTATATACTGCTCAACGGTGGAAACGTCCTTCTTTTCTGCGGTCGCCGCGTCGATGGCATCCTGAGCAAACTTGTTGTACTCTGCGTCGTCAGAATTTACAACGGGCTTCACAAAGATGGTATCGGAATCCGCCGCAACCTCCTCAGAGGGAGCCTCGGCGGTTCCTGCCTCGGCAGTGGATTCCGCCTCGTCAGCAGGAACTTCACCTGTGCCTGCCGCGTCAGCGGTGGAGGGAGCAGGTGCGCTCTGTGAATCCGGCTCCGCTTCGGCGGTTCCGCTCTTCATTTCGGCGTAATCGTCGTCAGCCTTGGTCCATGCGTCGAACTGCGCCTGTCTGAGGTCGAAGTCGTACTGTATCTCGCTCCAGTCGCCGGTGGAATTATAGCGGTCAGCGTAAGCCTGCGCCAGATCCTTCACCGCCTGGATATCTGCGTCATCCTTGAGGGAAACACCCTGATAATCCGTGAAATTCAGCTTGAGGTACTTCACGGCTGCATAGTTCTCGGTGATATAGGTGTTGATCTCATCATCGGAAACAGGGGTCAGTCCGTCGGTATCATACTGGTTAAGGAAAACATGGTTCTCCTTGTAGCTGTTCTCGCTGATCATGCGCAGGGAGGACTTGCCGATACCCATGCTCTCGTAGTGCTCACCGAAAGAGGAGATACCGTCCGGCAGTCCGTAGTACTGCGCGTACATTCCCAGGTCGTTGTCAAGGGACTTGAGGTTATCCTCTATCTCGGTCTTTTCCTCGTCGGTCAGCGAAAGGCTGTACTGAGCGAACAGATCCTCAATAGCCGCATATCTTCTGAGCTTTGTGACGGCATAATCCTTAAGCCATGCGGAGGCGGACTTACCCTCGATGGTGTTGTTGAATACAGTTACCTCAGCGGTTCCGGACTCGTCGCCCTGCTCCTCCTTGATCTGGCTTGCAGCTTCATTGTATCCATTCACAGCAACGTAGAAGAGGTACATTCCGTTCGGAATCTGAATTCCGTTTACGGTGCCGATATATCCGCTGTCGGAGCAACCGCTCATGGAAGCGGCGCACACGATAGCAAGGGACGCTGCCGCGAGCTTCTTCATCTTGTTTGACATCAATTATCCTCCTCAGGCTCTCAGTGTAATGTTCTTCTCGGCAAGCGCCTTCAGTACCTTTGCCACAACTGCGTCAGCTTCCTCATCGGTCATGCTGCCGTCCTTACGGAGAACCAGATTGTAGGAAAGGCTCTTCTTGCCCTCGGGTACCTGCTCGCCCTTGTACATATCAAATATTGATACGCTCTCAAGGTGCTTTGCAGACTTCTTGATGATGTCGATGATCTCATCGGAGGTGACTTCATCGTCGCAAACCAGGCTGAGATCTCTTGTAACAGCCGGGTACTTGGGCAGCGCCTTGTACTTACGCTCATCGCCGCGCGCCTCAAACAGCTTCGGAATATCGAACTCTGCGCAGTAAACGCGGCAGGTCATGTCGTAAGCCTCGGTGACTGCCGGGTGAAGCTCACCCATTGTACCTACCTTAACATCGCCGGCGTAGATGTCTGCACATCTTCCGGGGTGGTAGGTCTTGTTATCGTGAACCGGAACGAAACGAACGTCAACCACAAGAGCGTTCATCAGTTCCTCAACGACGCCCTTCACGGTGAAGAAGTCCTCCTGGGGACCGTAAGCGCACAGTCCGAGCACGTCGGTTTCGATAGGGAGCTTCTCGTCAGTCGGCTGGAATATTCTGCCCAGTTCGAAGAAGCGCGCTTCCAGGTTTCTTGCCCTGACGTTGGTATTCGCAACGGTCATAAGTGACGGGAGCATACTGGTGCGCATTACGCTGGTATCCTCGCCGAGAGGGTACTGGAGCACTACAGACTTCTTCATATCCTCGTTGAAGCGGAGCTTCTCATAGGAGCGCGGTGAGATGAAGCTGAAGGACATAGTTTCATAGAAGCCCTGGGACAGCATTACGTCCACCATCTTGTTATCAAAACGCTGGCGCGGAGTAACCTCGCCGACAGCAGAAAGCAGCGGCAGCGTGGTAGGTATTTCATTGTAGCCGTAGATTCTCGCAACTTCCTCAGCAAGGTCGCACTCGCGAACGATGTCAACACGGGTGTTCGGCACAATCACGTTGCCGTTCTCGTAGCCGAATCCGAGCTTCTTGAATATTGCGATCTGCTCCTCAGCCGGAATATTGGTGCCGAGGTGCTCGTTTATCCAGTCGGTGTCCAGCTTTAATGTGTGCGGAACCTTCTTTGCATTGTCAACGTCAATGTACTCGCGGACAACTTCGCCGCAGCCGAGTTTCTCAACAAGCTCCAGTGCGCGCAGCAGAGCCGCCTTGGAGTTAATGGGGTCAATCCCCTTCTCGAATCTGGAGGAAGCGTCGGTACGCTTGTTGATTTTCTTCGCGGTCATGCGGACGGAAACGCCGTCGAAGCACGCAGCCTCGAATACAACGTCCTTGGTGTCCTCCATAATACCGGAGAACTCACCGCCCATAACGCCTGCAACCGCAATCGGCTTCTTTTCGTCAGCGATGATCAGCATTTCGGGGCTGAGAGCTACCTCGGAGCCGTCGAGAATCGTTATCTTCTCTCCCTGCTGAGCGTTTCTGACGTTGATCTTGCCGCCCTCTACATATCGGAGGTCGAATGCATGCATAGGATTGCCGTATTCCAGCATTACAAAGTTCGTGATATCAACGAAATTATTGATGGAGCGAACGCCGCTTGCCTTCAGTCTTTCAGCCATCCAGCGCGGTGACGGACCAATCTTTACGTTCTTTACTACCGCCGCCATGTAACGGGAGCAGAGTTTTGTGTTCTGCACGTCAACGCTGATGTAATCCTTTGCGCTGCCGTCAACGCCCTTGAATGAGGGCTCCTTGATATTGAGCGGCAGGTCGAAGGTCGCGGAGGCTTCCTTCGCAAGTCCAAGCACGGAAAGGCAGTCCGGACGGTTGTTGGTTATCTCAAACTCAACGGTAGTGTCATTGTAACCAAGCGCGTCATGGATATCCTCGCCGATGGTCATCTTATCAAAGTCCGGGTCGTCGTTGAGGATAAGAATGCCCTCGTTGCTGGAATACGGAACATCGGACTGCTCCATGCCCAGCTCCTCGTAAGAGCACATCATGCCCTCGCTCTTGACGCCGCGGAGGTTGCCCTTCTTGATCTTCATGTAGGACATGTCCTTGTGGTTGTAGCAGGTCGCACCATTCAGCGCAACGGGCACTACAGCGCCAACAAACATGTTCTGTGCGGAAGTGACGATCTGTATCGGGGCTTCCTTGCCGACCTCAAGCTGGCATACCCACAGGCTGTCCGCGTCGGGGTGCTTTTCCATTGCAACGCACTTTCCAACTACCACGTTAGTGATATCTGCGCCCTGCTTTGTCCATGTTTCGACCTTGCTGCCGCTCATGGTCATTCCGTCGCAGAATTCTTTTATCGGCATATCGGCTTTAACATAATCGTTAAGCCACTTCATTGAAAGATCCACTTTTATATTCTCCTTAACTTATTTTTAATCAGAACTGCTCCAGGAACTTCATGTTGTTCTCATAAAGCAGGCGCATGTCCTCGATCTCGTAGCGGAGCATGGTTATACGCTCAATGCCGATACCGAATGCAAAGCCGCTGTATTCCTCGGGGTCAATACCGCAGTTCTCGAGTACCTCCGGGCGGACAACGCCGGCGCCCAGGATCTCTATCCAGCCCTCACCCTTGCAAAGCGGACAGCCCTTTCCTCCACAGCGGAAACACTGGAAGTCAATCTCGCAGCTCGGCTCGGTGTACGGGAAATGGTGCGGTCTGAATTTCAGCTTCATTCCCTCGCCATAAAGCTTCTTTGCGAATGTGTCGAGGGTTCCCTTGAGGTCTGCAAATGTGATCTTCTTGTCGATAACAAGTCCCTCGCACTGGTGGAATATCGGGGAATGTGTGCCGTCTACCTCGTCGCGTCTGTAAACGCGGCCAGGGCTGATTATGGCGATAGGAGGCTTCTGCTTAAGCATTGTCCTTATCTGCACGGAGGAGGTCTGGGTTCTCAGCAGAACATCGTCGTTGATGTAAAATGTATCGTTAGGATCTCTTGCGGGGTGTCCATCATAGGTTAGAAGCATGTCAAAGCAGTATTTAGCAAGTTCAACTTCAGGACCGTCAACAACGGTATAACCCATGCCGAGGAATATGGACTTGAGATCGTCCAGCACTATGTTCATCGGGTGACGCTTTGCTATTATCTTACGCTTGCCGGGCATAGTTACGTCAACTGTTTCTGTCTTTAAGCGCAGGTCGGTGAGCGCCGCTTTGAGGCTGCCGGTCTTTTCCTTTACTGCATTCTCAATATCACTGCGGATATCGTTTGCAAGCTGTCCGATGACAGGACGCTCCTCTGCGGAAAGTCCGCCCATCTGCTTTAAAATTGCAGTAAGCTCGCCCTTCTTGCCGAGGAATTTTACTCGGAGAGCGTCGATCTCCTTCATGTCAGCGCTGTCCTTGACTGCCTTCAGCGCTTCCTCTCTGATCGCCTGTAACTGTTCTTTCATCATGAGTATTGATCAATCCTTCCATATGTTCGGAATAATCGGCTGTGCAATTCCGCACTGCCATTATATACAGCCATATCCGGCTGCCGTATCTGCCCGGCGGCAGATTTTATACCTGAATAACAAGCCACATTATATTATAGCATACAATGTGATAAATTTCAAGTCCCGTGAAAATTATTCGCGGACGCTTGCTTCCTCGGTCTGGGGCTGGTAATCGCTGAATCGTACTGACAGCAGGGTATCCTTGCCGTCAAAGCGGCTGATGGTGTACTCCATGTACTTCTCGGGCTGGGCGCTTAAGCCGCTTACGCCGGCTACAGCTGCGACAGTCGGAGGGAGATACCCTACAACCACCGTGTATACATCGCTGCTCTTGCTGATGCTGATCAGCTTCGGCGAATAGGTCAGGTAGCGGATATTCTTGTTCGCGGTGTAGGTGTGGCTGTTCTCATCGTAGGTAAAACGCATTTCCGCCGTGCCCACGGTCTGGTGCTGCAATGTAACGGAGCTTCCGAAAAGCTCACGGCAGGAAGCGCTCACGTCGTATTCCGGGATAGTAAGTCCCATGTTGCCGCCCTCGTACGCAGACGTATCGGAATTCAGCAGGATATTCCAAATAGCGCATGAGATCTTGGAGGAATCCGGTATCTCGTCTGCGCTTTCAAAGGGCGCGATATCATTTACGACTACCGGGAAGATGAACTCCGCGAACTCGTTCTTGAGCGAGGTATTGTCCAGCAGGCTCCCTGTGACTCCGGCAACGAATCTCACAGTGGAAATACAGCCGATCACCGCCATTATAATAACGAACACCGCAAATCCGAAGAAGAAACGGCTCTTCCTGGGCTTCTCGGGGGATTCCGCTTCAACGCCTGAATTACCCATTTCCGCTATGTCGCTCTCGATATCCGGTTCCTGATCGAGCCTTCCGAAAAGCTGGTCGATCACCTTTTCGCCCTTGTCCTCGACCGCCGGAGCAGTCGGCTTAGCAGGAGCCGGGGCGTTATTCTTTTTCTTTTTTGCCATAATACACTTCCTTATTTGCGCACCTGTCCGTTGCCATTTACAAGATATTTATAGGTGGTAAGCGCTTCAAGTCCCATTGGACCGCGCGCGTGAAGCTTCTGGGTGGAAATTCCTATTTCAGCGCCAAGCCCGAATTCAAATCCGTCGGTGAAGCGCGTGCTTGCATTTACATACACCGCCGCAGCGTCGATCATCTGCTGGAACTTCTCCGCATTGTGGATATTCTCGGTGACGATACACTCGCTGTGCTTGGTTCCGAAGCGGTTGATGTGGGCGATTGCCTCGTCAACGTCCTTAACAACTTTGGAGGAAAGGCGGTAGTCCAGGAACTCCGTCGCGTAATCCGTGTCGTCCGCGATCTTCTCGACCTTGACAAGCTTTGCGGTTTCCTCGTCGCCGCGGATCGCGACCTTACCCTGCCACCGCTCGTCAAGCTTCCTGAACAGCGCAGGAGCAGCCTTTTCATGCACAAGGATATTCTCGATAGCATTGCACACGGACGGACGCTGAGTCTTGGCGTTGTCGATGATATTCACCGCCATGTCAATGTCGGCGCTCTCGTCAACATAAACGTGGCAGTTGCCCTCCCCAGTCTGAATAACCGGAACTGTCGCATTATTTATGACAGCGCGAATCAGTCCTCCGCCGCCGCGCGGAATAAGCAGGTCGATATACTTGTTCAGCTTCATCATTGCGTTTGCTACCTCACGGGAGGTGTCCTCGACAAGCTGGACGGCATTCCTATCGGCGCCTGCGCTTTCGAGAGCGGTGCGCATGAGTCCGACGAGTGCCTTGTTGGAATTGATCGCGTCGCTTCCGCCGCGGAGTATCACTGCATTGCCTGCCTTGAAGCAGAGCGCAGCGGCGTCCACCGTGACATTCGGGCGCGACTCAAATATGATCCCGATGGTTCCGATGGGAACGCGCTTCTTAATGACGTGAAGTCCGTTGGGAAGGTCGCTTCCGCCAATAACTGCTCCGATGGGGTCTGCCAGAGAAATCACCTTGTCAACGCCATCTGCCATGCCTGCAATACGCGCTTCGGTAAGGGTCAGGCGGTCTATCATCGCCTCGCTCATTCCGTTCTTGCGCGCGTTCTCGATATCCAGCTGATTTGCGCCGATTATCTCTGTAACGTGGGTACGCAGAGTTTCGGAGATTGCGGCAAGCGCCCGGTTCTTCTCGTTGGTGCCCATGGAGGATACCAGCGGCTCCGCAGCCTTTGCGTTCACGCCAAGCTGTTCAATGTATTCCATAATATACCTCGCATTATCTTATCGCCTTGAAATATGTACATACCGGTTCGCCCTCGAAAAGCTCGTAGAGCGTATCCGGATTCTGGTTTCCGATTATCACGGTGTCGATTCCGGCTTCGGTGGCTATCTGCGCCGCTTCTATCTTGGTGAGCATTCCGCCGGTTCCAAGTGCGCTTCCGGCGCCCTGTGCGGCTGAGATTATCTCCGGGGTTATCTTCTCCACAACGGGGATAAGCTTTGAATCCGGGTTTTTGGGGTCGCCGTCGTAAAGGCCGTCAACATCAGTGAGCATGATCAGCAGGTCGGCGTCGCAGAGGGAAGCCACGATCGCGGACAGCGTGTCGTTCTCGTCGAAATCCAGCTGCTTGATGGAGATGGCGTCGTTCGCGTTGATTATCGGGATAACGCCCATCTCAAACAGGCGGTTGAACGTATTGATTACGTTGGTCTTACGCTCCTTGTTTGATATAACGTCGCGGGTCAGCAGCAGCTGCGCCACAGTGTGATTGAATTTGCCGAAAGTTTCGCTGTAGAAAGTCATCAGTTCCGACTGACCGATTGCCGCGCACGCCTGCTTTCCCGGCATGTCCGTCGGCTTACACGGCAGTCCTGCCTGCGCCGCGCCAACGCCCTGCGCGCCTGAAGTGACGAATATCACTTCCCTGCCGGAGTTTTTGATATCCGACATGACCTCTATAAGGTGCTGGCACTTTCTTATGTTAAGATGTCCCGTGTGATAGGCGAGGGTCGAGCTGCCTACCTTGATTACTATTCTCTTTTTGTTTTCAAATTCCTTCATGAGGCGTCCTCTTTCCGGTGAAAATCACGTCAATCAGCGCATACTCCACCTGATTATAAACGTACATGTTATATTATATCAAAAATCAATGGGAATTGCAACACATATCCTGAAATTTTTTTCTGATTATAAAATACTTCTCACAATCCGGGTGAAAATTATGCGAAATGTATAAAAAGCCTATTGATTTTTTAGAGCATTTGTGATATAATCTTTTTATAAATTAAGCATAGTCGGCTATGCGGACCAAATAAGACCATAAGGAGCACAAATGGATAATATCGCTGAACAGCTGGTACAGAAAAAAAAGACCGGCGCAGACACCGCAAAGAAAGTACTGATCTCAGTTGGCGCACTGATCATTGCGTCCTTTTTTATGTATCTTGCAATGATGGGCATGTTCACGATGGTGATCTTTGCTGTTGGAGTTCTCGCAGGCGCTATCTGGCTGCTGGGAAGCTTCGGCATTGAATACGAATACATCATCACCAATAATGAAATGGACATCGACAAGATCATCGGCAGACGCAAGCGCAAGCGCATGATCACGGTTGATTTCAAGCGCGCCGAGGATTTCGGCAGATATACGCCCGATAACGAAGCGCAGGCCGATGCGACTGTTCATGCCTACACCGGCGTGGACAAGGACGCTTATTATCTCGTTGTTACACATAACGACTACGGCCGAGTGAAGATCATCTTCAACCCCAACGAAAGACTCCGCGAATCAATAATGCAGGAGATCCCCAACACCCTCAGAGTTAAGCTGAGGACTTCAAACAACATCTGATAACGGAGATGCTTATTAATGACAGTCAACTTATTTATCCGAGTGGGTACCAGCATCATAGAAATGAAAAGGATCCGCAAAGCTTCACGAAATCCGAAATTCCTCGCGAAATATTTCTCCGCAGATGAGATAAGATATCTCGTCGCACACAAGCTTTCCACGGAACTGATCGCCGAAAATTACTGCGCCAAGATCGCGTTTGCCAAGGCAATAGGGACAGGATTCAGGATAGTCCGCCCCCAGGACATAACGGTGCTGAGGGACAGACTGGGTTCCCCTTTCATCATCACGACAGGCAGGGCTAAAATGCTTGAGGAGCGTGAGCACTATGTGTTCAACCTTTCCGTTGCCCACTGCAAGGACTACGCCACAGCAACAGTAATAATCAACAGAGAATAACATCTGCGCCGCACGGCAATGCGGCGCATTTTTCTGTAAGGGAGATGTTTTATGAACCGGCTAGTTATCGGAATGACCGCCCATGTGGACTCCGGAAAGACCACGCTTTCAGAGGCAATGCTTTATACTGCCGGAGAACTACGCAGACTCGGCAGGGTGGATCATGGAAATACATTCCTTGACACTGACCCCATCGAACGTAGCAGGGGTATCACCGTGTTCTCAAAGCAGGCCGTGTTGGAAACGGCACGCTTCCAGATCACGCTCCTGGACACGCCGGGACATGTGGATTTCTCTGCGGAAACCGAGCGTGCGCTGCGCGTAATGGACTACGCGATACTGGTGATAAGCGGCACGGACGGAGTCCAGAGCCACACGGAAACCCTCTGGCGGCTGCTGAAACGCTACAATATTCCCACGTTCATCTTCGTGAACAAGATGGATATTTCCTTTCTGAAAGAGAGCTCCCATATCAATGAACTGAAGCGGAAGCTTTCCCCGGGGTGTATCGACTTCAACGCCTGCCGCGAGAAATCTGACCTCGACGAGGAACTTGCGGAATGCTCCGAGGAGCTGATGAACGAGTACCTCGAGGACGGCGTGATACCGGGGAAGATGATTCCCGGGGCGATACGCCGCCAGGAGGTATTCCCGGTGATATTCGGCTCGGCACTTAAACTGAACGGAATCCAGGAACTGCTGAACGTCATCAATACATTCTCCGTTCAGCCGGAGCCTTCTCCGGAATTCGGCGCGATAATTTATAAGATAACCACCGACCAGCAGGGAAACCGCCTTACCCACATGAAAATCACCGGCGGCTCCCTGAAGGTGAAAGCACATCTGGAATGCGGCGGAAAGCAGGAGAAGGTCAACCAGATACGCATTTACTCCGGCGCGAAATTCACGACCGTGGACGAAGCCCCGGCCGGCACTCTCTGCGCCGCAACCGGACTTTCCGCCGGAAGCGCCGGAGAGGGCCTGGGCTTCGAAAGCAGCTGCTCGGCTCCCCTGCTGGAGCCGGTGCTGACTTACAGCATGCAGCTTCCCTCCGGAGCGGATATTCCGTCCACGCTCGCGAAACTGCACGAACTGTCCGACGAGGATCCCATGCTGCGTATCGTGTGGAACGAGCAGCTCAAGGAGATTCACGTCCATCTGATGGGCGAAATACAGCTGGAGGTGCTCACCAGCGTTATCCGGGACAGGTTCGGACTGGAGGTGCAGTTCGACCAGGGCAGCATAGCCTACAAGGAAACCATAGCGGCTCCGGTCGAGGGCGTGGGACACTACGAGCCGCTGCGGCACTACGCGGAAGTACACCTGCTGCTGGAGCCGGGAGAGCGCGGCTCCGGGCTGCAATTCTTTACCGACTGCCGCAAGGACGATCTCGACATCAATTGGCAGCGACTTATTCTTACGCACCTTGAAGAAAAAACGCATGTCGGAGTTCTTACCGGGTCGCCGATAACCGACATGAAAATCACGGTCGTTGCCGGAAAGGCGCACATCAAGCACACCGAGGGCGGAGATTTCCGCCAGGCAACTTATCGCGCCGTCCGGCAGGGACTACGCTCCACCGAAAGCGTGCTTCTTGAGCCGTGGTACGATTTCACGCTTACGGTTCCTCAGGAGTGCACCGGGCGTGCAATGACCGACTTGCAGCGCATGAGCGGCGAACTACAGCCGCCGACCTCCACGGACGGCGAAACGGAATTCACCGGAAGCGCCCCTGTTTCGGAGCTTCGCGGATACCAGAGCGAAGTGAACAGCTACACCCGGGGAAAGGGCAGGCTCGTCTGCATTCCCGGAGGATACCGCCCCTGCCACAATGCGGAGGAAGTGATCGCGGAGATCGGCTACGACTGCGTTGCGGACACGGAGAATTCCGCGGACAGCGTGTTCTGCTCCCATGGCGCCGGAGTGCTGGTCCCGTGGAACGAGGCACGGGCGCGAATGCATGTGGACAGCGGACTGAGATTCGGCGAGAATGACCGCGAGGAAGAGGAGCAGGTCGTTACTCTGCAGATGGTGAATACCTACAAGCAGAGGGTCGCTGCGGACAAGGAACTGATGGAGATATTCGAGCGCACCTACGGGAAAATAAAGCGCGACGAGCGCTCCGCAATGCGGACGGAAAAGCGCCCTCCCACACTGAAAACTCCGAAGCTTCCGCTGCCGCCAAAAGGTCCGGAATACCTGCTGGTGGACGGATACAACATAATCTTCGGCTGGGAGGAACTCAACCGGCTGGCAAAGGAGAATCTGGAACTTGCCCGGGCGCGGCTGATCAATATTCTATGCAACTACCAGGGATTCCGGAGATGCAACCTGATTCTCGTGTTCGACGCCTATCGCGTAAAGGGAAATCACCGGGAGATTGAAAAGGAGCACGGAATCACCGTTGTCTACACCAAGGAAGCCGAAACCGCAGACATGTACATCGAAAAGACCGCCCACGAACTCGGGAAAGGACACCGGGTGCGCGTCGCGACCTCCGACAACGTGGAACAGATAATCATTATGGGAAGCGGTGCGATACGGGTTTCGGCAACGGAATTCCTTGCGGAAGTGAACGAGGTTGAGGAAGCAATTCGAAAGGTAATCGAGGAAAAATACAACTAAGGAGAGCAAAATGATCGCACTGAAACAGATCGGAGTGATACGCACGGATTTCCCGGAGAAGTTCGGAATACCGCGACAGAGCGGACTGATCGACGAACTCCGCTCCACGCTGGTGTTCGAGCCGGAATTCCGCGTGCCTGAGGCGCTCCGGGGAATTGAGCAGTACTCCCACCTGTGGCTGATATGGGAGTTCTCCAAAGCAGTCCGGAACGGCTGGTCGCCGACGGTGCGTCCGCCGCGGCTGGGTGGGAATACGCGCATGGGTGTGTTCGCGACGCGCTCCCCTTTCCGCCCGAATCCGCTTGGGCTGAGCTGCGTGCGGCTTGTCGGGGTGGAATACAACACGCCCGAGGGCGCTGTACTCCATCTCGCCGGTGCGGACCTAATGGACGGCACGCCGATTTACGACATCAAGCCGTTTATCCCGTATGCGGACAATCATCCGGATGCAAGGGGCGGATTTACCAACGATACGAGCGGATACACGCTGGCAGTCACATTCCCCGAGCAGCTGCTGGAACAGGTGCCGGTGTCACATCGAGAGGCCCTGCGCGGCGTGCTCGCGCATGATCCGCGGGCGTCATATCAG
>OGUO01000053.1_pt1 | contig 76449 bp, 80 predicted proteins | sample 1553641 | NCBI WGS metagenome assembly OGUO01 (sample SAMEA2579980, study PRJEB22360) | human gut metagenome | biome: human gut; feature: human-associated habitat; material: faeces | place: Denmark | collected 2008/2010 | reverse complement strand
AATGGGAGTTTGCTTACAGCAAAAATGTGATGGAAAGACCTGTTGATTTTTATAAAGATACATTTGATACATCAGAATTTGATAAAATTATGGTTCCAGGACATATTGAACTGGCTGGATATGATAAAATCCGTTATATCAACACTATGTATCCATGGGAAGGAAAAGAGTACCACAGAGGAGCCTATAGTATGGAGGCAACTGGAGCAGAAAAAGGAATGTTTTCAGAGGCAGAGTACAATCCGGTGGGTTCTTATATAAAATACTTTGATTTGCAAAAAAGCATGTGTGGAAAGAGAATCCATATCTGCTTTGAAGGTGTAGAAGAAGCTATGTATCTTTGGCTTAATGGTCAGTTTATAGGTTATGCCGAGGACAGCTTCACACCTTCTGAGTTTGATTTGACACCATATATTAGGGAAAAGGGGAATGTACTGGCAGTACAGGTACATAAGATGAGTACTGCAGCATTTTTAGAGGATCAAGACTTTTTCAGATTCTTTGGAATTTTCAGAAATGTTACTTTGAAGGCAATACCAGATGTTCATTTGGAGGATGTTTGGTTCAAACCAGTATTAAACCGTGATAATGTAAGCGGAAGTATAACTGTAAACATGAAGGTGTCCGCCATTGATGGTCAGAATGTAACTGCAGGCTTTATTTTAAAAGACAGGGAAGAAAATGTATTAGTAGAGAAATCCATACAGCTAAATAAAGATAATGACTATTTAGAAGGTACGATATGTGTTGATTTAGAAAATGTTAAACTGTGGGATAATCATAACCCATATTTGTATCATGCTTATGTTGAACTTAAAGCTGAGGATGGTTCCTTGGCAGAGGTAATCCCTTATGATATCGGTTTTAGACGAATAGAGATTATAAATAAAATAATTTATTTAAATGGAAAACGCCTTATTATTACAGGTGTAAACCGTCATGAGTGGAATGCAAAAACAGGAAGATGCATTGGTATAGAAGATATGAAAGCAGATTTATCCTGTTTGTTAAGGAATAATATTAATTCTGTGCGTACTTGCCACTATCCTGATCAGATACCATGGTACTATATGTGCGACAATGCAGGTATTTATGTGATGGCAGAAACAAATTTGGAAAGCCATGGTTCGTTCCAGAAGTTAGGTGCAATTGAACCATCATGTAATGTACCAGGATCTTTTCCACAGTGGAAGGGTGCCGTAATTGATCGGGCAAAAAATAATTTTGAAACTTTTAAAAATCATACATCCATCCTTTTCTGGTCATTAGGAAATGAATCATATGCAGGTGACGACATAGAGGCAATGAATGTTTATTTTGCTGAAAAGCAGGATGGAAGATTAGTTCATTATGAGAGTGCTTATTATAATAGGGCATACGAGGATACAATTTCTGATTTAGAAACCAGAATGTATGCGAAGCCAGAGGATGTAGAGAAATATTTGAACAACAGTCCGAAGAAACCATATATTTTATGTGAATTCATGCATGATATGGGAAATTCCATGGGAGGACTTGGCTCGTATATGAAACTGATTGACAAATATGATATGTATCATGGTGGATTTATATGGGACTATATTGACCAGGCAATTATGGTAAAGGATCCAGTGACAGGAAAAGATGTTTTACGATATGGCGGAGATTTTGACGATAAACCAGCAGACTATGAATTCTCAGCAAATGGAATTGTATTTGCTGACAGGAAAGAAAAACCAGCGATGCAGGAAGTGAGGTACTACTATGGCTTATACAGATAAATTAAGAGTTGTCTATGGTGACTATACACTTGGTGTACATGGAGAAGGATATGATTATATTTTTTCTTATGCACAGGGTGGATTGGAATCTATCGTTAAAAATGGCTACGAGTGGCTGTATCGCTGTCCTAAACCTACTTTCTGGAGAGCATTGACAGATAATGACAGAGGAAGCAGGTTCCACATTAAAAGCGGTAGCTGGCTTTCAGCAGATATGTTTATTGACTGTAAAGAAGTTCAGGTTATCATGGATGGTAAGGAACAAAAACCTTATGCACCAGATAATAATAGCTATGGTTGTGATGTTTATGCTGATGAAATTGTCGTAAAATATACATATGAGACCATAACAACTCCAGCGACAACTGTACTTGTAAGCTATACGGTTGACGTATCTGGAAAGATTCGTGTGGATGTACATTATAATGGGGTACAGGGACTTCCAGAATTTCCTGTATTTGGAATGAGGTTTATTATGCCAACCCTGGCAGACAAATATTTATATAAGGGACTGTCTGGGGAAACATATCCTGATAGAAAGGCAGGAGCCAAAGAAGGAATCTATGAGATTAATGACCTGAGTCTTACACAATATCTTGTTCCACAGGAATGTGGTATGAGAATGGATACAGAGTGGCTTGAAGTTACAAGACATACAACACTTGATAACAGCAGGACGGACAGCTTATCTCAAATTTTACGAATTGAAAAAAATGACAAAAATTTTGCATTTTCTTGTCTGCCTTATACGGCATCGGAGATTGAAAATGCCCTCCATCATGAAGAACTGCCACCAGCAAGAAGAACTGTTTTATGTGTATATGGTGCAGTAAGAGGTGTTGGAGGCATTGACAGCTGGGGAACTGATGTAGAAGAGGAATATCATATCAGTGCAGAAGATGATAAGGATTATTCCTTTAGCATATGTTAATCGCGGGATGAGAATATGAAGTTTAAGATTACCAAAGACTGGGTAAAGAGTTTTTTTGTGATAACTATATTAATTGTGATTACATTGGGACCTACAGTGGATTTGGTTGGTCGAATAATTAAAACAAGAAGGGTAGTGGAGAAACAAGGATTATAAATAAAAGGAGTTGCTTGTAAGTGTTATTGGTATATGAAAATAAAAATACGGGATTATCATCCGAGTGGAAAGAACCAGTACATGTGCCGCCGCATCTGCATGAAGCAATAGAAGTTGTGTATGTAACGGATGGAGAAGTAGAGCTTGGAGTGGGACCTGAATTGTTCCATATGGATGAAGGGGATTTTGCAATAATATTTCCTAATGTAATACATCATTATCAAGTTTTTGGGAAAAAGAAGAATAAGGTAATATATTTATATCTTGATCCAAAACTATTTTCCTCATACTATAAAGAACTTCAGAATTACAGTCCTGAAAATCCAGTTGTGAAAAAAAGAAAAGTGCATCCGGATGTAGTAAATGCTATAAAATATTTGGCAGAAATAACAGATGGCAATCCAATGCTGATAAAGGCATATGCACAGATGATTTTAGCACATGTTTTCACAACAATGCCATTGATTGATAAAAGTGCAGTAGGAAGAGATGATCTGATTTACAATGCGGTGGAATATGTAGCCAAAAATTTTAGAGAAAACATCAGCCTTGAAAAAATGGCATATGAATTGTGTGTAAGCAAATATGTATTATCAAGAATGTTTGCGAAGACATTTCATTGTAATTTTAGTAAATATGTGAATGGAGTCCGGTTAAATTATGCAGTTGCAGAACTTGAAAACACGATGGATTCTATAACAAACATATGTCTTGATTGCGGATTTGAAAGTCAAAGAACTTTTAACCGTGTATTTAAGGATAGATATAAAATTACACCTAGAGAATATAGAAAAAGGATGGAACATGGTAAATAATATTTTATATGTTGATGGCCAAATTCCCCACAAATAATATGCATATTATTAGAAAAAGCAGAGAACCTATATTCTCTGCTTTTAGTTATATGTTTTTTCTGTATTCAGATGGTGATAAACCTTTTAACTTTTGAAATATTCGGCTGAAATACAGAGGGTTTTCATAGCCCACAATCCTGGCAATTTCGTTAATGTTATATTGAGGATTCTGCAGAAGTGCTTCTGCATTGTATATTCTTTTACGCATAATAAATTGTTTAGGTGTAATACCAGTATATAAGCGGAAATTACGAATGAACCAGCTTGTACTTATATTATTTTGCTCTGCATAGCTATCAATATTAATCGGTTCATTATAATGTTCACTAAAGTATGAAACAGCATTGTCTATTTCATCAGCTTTATGTGTATTATCATGAGATACAGAAGATAAAAAATGGCGATGTAGTCTTATAAAAATTTGTCGTAGATACATTTCTAGCATTTCAGGATATCCATTCTGACACATCTGCAGTTCTTTGATCATTTCACGAAACAGAATCTGATATTCAGATCCAGAACCACAGTAGAAAACTCTTTTGTCATCAGTTAATCCATAGGAACGAAGAAGATTGGTAACATTATTCCCAGTGAAATGTACCCAGTAAACTTCTACATTATCTTTTGCATAATATTCATATTTTTGAGGTTCTTTAGGTCTGTATAATACCATATGACCAGCATGAACGATGGTTTCATCTGAATCATTATTAAAATGGAAGTGGGCTTTTCCAGATGCGATAAAAAGTAATTGGAAATCCAGTCTGCCACGCGGGCGCCATGTAGGGAGTTTTGGTTTAGTATATAGCTTATAGGTACCACACATGGTTATAATTAGTTCCTTTGATTTATCTTTCCTGTCAATAGTGGAATTGTTCAAGTATGCGTTATTGGTATACATATAAAGCCCCCTTTACGTGTAATTAAAAAATAATATGCATATATACTGTTGTAAATATAGGAAATCATTAAATACACAATGTTATTTTATCATTTTATGTATATAATGTCTATTTACTTTAATAAAACAAGTCATAAATGAAACAAACTAATGTAATGTTATAAATTATTTGAATTATAGGCTTTGAATGAAAAATCATAATGGATTAGGAAAATAAAAATTATGCTTAACTGGGATGACTAATAATATTGTTTTGTGCATAATCTGTACAATTTATGATATGGATTTTTTGGGCTATTTTTTGTATATTATGTATAACAAGAATGCAAGGTGATTTTACGGATAATAAAGAATAACAATAGGATTAATTTCTATTAGTAAGTATAATTAGATATGATCGGCTGATAAAAATTATTCGTTATTATATATTATCCGATAAATGTTGATTTAAGTGGGGTGATTGAGATGCAGACAGATATATTGATTCAAAGTTTCCTAGATGGCGTATATGATGAGAGACTTTTAGATGTGTATGCTGATGAGACGAAAATTTATTATCAAAGGGAACGTTATATTAATGCTATAAAAAATTTTGAGTATAACTATAAGCCGGGAGATGTGGAGTTGTTCAGTGCTCCGGGAAGAAGTGAGATTGGCGGCAACCATACGGATCATCAGAACGGAGAGGTTTTGGCAGCATCTGTTAATCTTGATACAATAGGAGTTGTAAGAAAGACAGATGATAATGTAATCAGATTGGTTTCTGATAACTATGATGAAATCATTATCCGGCTTGATGATGTATCTGTAAAGGAAAAAGAAAAGGAAACAACAAAGGCTTTGATAAAAGGTGTGGTTTCTGGATTTCTTGAGAGAAAATATGCAGTTGGAGGTTTTCAGGCATATATAACAAGTGATGTGCTGATTGGTGCGGGACTTTCATCTTCGGCAGCATTTGAAACTTTGATTGGGACAATTTTATCAGGACTTTATAATTGTGGAACAGTTTCAGCAACAGAGATAGCCATTATTGGACAGTATGCTGAAAATGTTTATTTCGGAAAGCCTTGTGGTCTGATGGATCAGATGGCAAGTTCAATTGGTAATCTTGTACATATTGATTTTGCCAACCCAGAATACCCATATGTAGAAAAAATTGATTTTGATATGGAAAAGTATGGTTATAGGTTATGTATTACAGATACAAAAGGTTCACATGCTGATTTAACAGACGAATATGCAGCAATTCCAAAGGAAATGAAACTGGTTGCAAAATATTTTGGAAAAGAAGTGTTGCGCGACATATCTATAAATGATGTATTGGATAATATTACTGATTTAAGAAAAAAACTTGGAGACAGATCTGTCCTTAGGGCATTGCATTTTATCTATGAAAATAAAAGAGTACAAAAAGAAGTAAGTGCATTGAAAGCAGGAAATATAGGAGCATTTCTAGATGATGTGAAAGCGTCAGGCAATTCTTCTTTTAAATATCTGCAGAATGTTTACTCAAATCAGGATATAAAAAATCAGAATGTATCTTTGGCATTATTTGTAAGCGAAATGTTTTTGGGACAAAATGGTGTATGCAGGGTACATGGAGGAGGTTTTGCTGGAACCATACAGGCGTTTGTGAAGAATGGATATGTGGAGAATTACAAATACGAAATGGATAAAATATTTGGTAAAGATTCTTGTAAAGATTTGAGAATAAGAAAATATGGTGGCATAAAAGTGTTATGAAATAGAAAGAAGGTATTATTATGAGAATCTTGGTTTTAGGCGGGGCTGGTTATATTGGTTCACACACAGTATATGAGCTGGTTGATGCAGGTTATGAAGTAATTGTAGTTGATAATTTGCTTACAGGGTTTAAAGAGGCAGTACATCCTCAGGCAAAGTTTTATGAAGGAGACATAAGGGACAAGATATTCCTTGATAATATTTTATCAAAAGAAAAGATAGATGGTGTTATTCATTTCGCTGCCAGCTCACAAGTTGGAGAGAGTATGAAAAATCCACTGAAATACTATAATAATAATTTATGTGGAACAGAAGTGTTGCTTGAAAGTATGGTTGAGCATGGCATTGATAAGATTGTATTTTCATCAACCGCAGCTACATATGGAGAGCCAGAAAGTATACCTATTTTGGAAACTGATCGTACACTTCCAACAAACTGTTATGGTGAAACAAAGTTGTCAATGGAAAAAATGTTTAAATGGACATCTAAGGCGTATAACTTACGATATGTTTCACTTCGGTATTTTAACGCTTGTGGAGCACACCCGAATGGAAAAATCGGAGAGGCACATAATCCAGAAACACATTTGATACCGCTTGTTTTGCAGGTTCCGAACGGAAAGAGAGAATACATATCTGTATTTGGAAATGATTATGACACAAAGGATGGAACCTGTGTAAGAGATTATATCCATGTAAATGATTTAGCTCAGGCACATATCCTTGCAATGGAATACCTCTCAAAAGGCGGAGAAAGCAATATTTTTAATCTTGGTAATGGTGTAGGTTTTACAGTAAAAGAAGTTATTGAGACAGCAAGAAAGGTAACAAATCATACAATTCCTATAAGAGAAGAAGAAAGAAGAACTGGTGATCCTTCAGTGTTGATAGCATCCAGTGAAAAGGCAAGGAAAGTGCTTGGGTGGAAACCGCAGTATGCAGATCTAGAGACGATTATTTCAACAGCATGGAAATGGCATGTAAATCATCCGGACGGATACTAGGAGGTATAACATGAATGAACTTATTTCAGAATTAGTAGGTTACGGTATTGAAAAAGGATTGGTTGAGGAAGACGATAAAATTTATGTGATTAACAGACTTTTAGATGTAAGCTGTAAAATTAAGTTACAAAAGGTAGTAAACACCTAGTATGTAACTTAAGCAATAGCCGTAAGGCACACAATTTAATATTGTTACATAAAACTAGAGGTGATTTACGAACCTCTAGTTTTTTTATACCCAAAAACAGTTGTCTTATATCTTAAATATATTTAAAGAAGGAGGAAGGAAAACATGCGGACATATAAAGACTATAAAAAATGGAATATTGGAAGCAGTGATATTGCTTCATTACTTTTACTTGGCTGCAATGAAAATGGAGCAGAACCTATGTTATTAGCTTTTGGTTCTGATGGAGATTACAGTGCTTACATCATACCAGATAATGTTGATATAGGAGAGCATTACAAGAAAGTAGCTGAATATACTGACTGGCTTAAGATATATGACGACAGTAGCCTTGTAATGGATATTAAAGCAAAACATATAAGTGTGTATAGGGCAGGAGAATTTGGTTGTGTAATTCAGGTTACAGAGCCTATAATGAAAAATTTTTGGTTTATAGAGGAGGGATAATAATATGTTTGATGAAGAAATTATTGCGGTTGCAAACAATTCAGAACAGGCAGATAGGCTTGCAACAGAATCAGCAGTAAAAGAGTGTTATGAACAACATAAGGCTACATGGGAATCATGGAATAAAGGTGAGCCAGTAGACCACTGGTTTGATGATAATGGGGCATTGTGTATTAGGTATGAAAATGGCGAGTGGTTTCATTACAAGATGTGTCCAGGTGTGTTAGGACAAGACCCATATTTAGAATGGTGGTAAAAACAATGTGACGGAATCTGTCACATAAGAAAGGTGGTGAAAGAGTTGGTATCTGAGAGGAAGCGATATGTTTCTCTTGACGCAGATAAGCGTGTAAAGATTGAAAAGTTATTTAAGGAAGGATATGGAATAGAAGAAACTGCAGCTAAACTTAATGTATCTTATACGAACTTATATCGAGAGCTGAGACTGAATGATATGACAGAGTATAATTACGACGCTGCTTTGGCACAAAATAATTATACAGAGCGTAAGAAAGCTGCAAAAATTGCAAGAAGGAAGAAATGGGAGAAAGAACATGTTACGGAAAATCAGTGAGGATTATATAGTTAATGTTCTTAAGAATCATGACCAACTCATCCTTAATTGCCAGGTTGAACTTGTAAATATATTTAAAAGTAAAGATGAGATAGGAATGATAGAGTCGGCTTCTATGACACGCAAGGAACCGGACGGAAGCGCACCAACTAATGCCCTCGTTGACTTGCAAAATGTGCTTGAGCAGTATACCAAGCTTAATGAGGAATGGGAGAAGAGCATTTTAGCAAATGTGAGAAGCGTGGTTGAAACACAGGAGACTGTATATAGAATAATGGCTTGTTTTAATAATTTAGAGCAGGAACAAAAGTATGTTCTAGAACAGTTGTATATTAAGAGACCATTTAAAGAGGGAATGCAGATTCTTATTAAGGAGTTGGATAGAAGTCGAGCATCAATCTTAAGATTTAGAAAAGACGCCATATGTGCAATTAAAACCATGTATGACAGTGAAAGGTCAAACTTGGAGTTATATGGATTATATGGACTTGCATTAAATGAGGGAAATAATCGTTATAGATAAATTGTGACGGATTCCGTCACACATAGAAAAAGGAGCAGATTACTATGATTATAATTACGACATGGAACTTAAAAGGTGGTACAGGAAAGACCACAACAACATTCAATTTAGCTGCAACATATGCAGCACAGGATAAGAAGGTACTTCTGTTAGATTTGGATATGCAGGCAAACCTTACATCCTTCTTTGACGCAGATATATCTAAGCATAAGCGTAGCAAGCCGGATATCGAACAGGTGATAAGAGAAAACATTGATATTAGAAAAGCTATATATCATTCCAGATTTAACAATCTCGACTTTATAAAGGGTTCTAACGATATTATGTTTCTTAACCTTGCAGACATAGATGTACTGGGAAAACATCTTGCTACAATTGCGAATGAATATGATATCTGTGTTATCGACACACACCCGGACGCAAGTATTCTGACTGAGAATGCACTTGCCATATCTGATATGGTACTTATCCCAATATCCCTTGATGGTTTTTCCAGAGATAACCTCAATTTAGTTATAAAGGAAATTATAAAGCTTGAGACAAGATGCGGAGAGATTAATTTTAAGGTTTTTGTCAATAAGCTTAAGAATTTACGAAGCCAGAGAATTGTTTATAGCGATTTGGTCGAAAACCATGATTATCCAGTACTCGAAACAAGCGTATCTGATTATTCAGGAATCCAGAGCGCACTTCTTAAGCATAAGCCACTGTTTATGCATAGAAGTAAAAGCGTTGTAAATCGAGATTATGAAGACCTAGCAGATGAAGTACTGCAGATTGTGGAGGTGGAGTAAATGCCTAAGTTAAATAATTTTTTTGATAAAACAGATACAGTTGAGAAGATACTGACTAAGAAAATGCATCCGCAGCTTGTATCTATTAAGAAGCTTGAAGAATCCAAGCTGCAGTATAGAGATATCCCACAGGAAGATGTTGAGAAGCTTGCTGACTTAATAGAACTGGATGGCGAAGTATTACAGCCTCTTCTTGTAAGAAAGGCGGGAGCTGATACATACGAGATACTTGCCGGACATAAACGATATAGAGCCTGCAGGTATTTAGCAGAGGAGAAAGGCTTAGAGCAGTTTGGCATGATTCCATGTTATGTAAAGGCTATGACAGATGCACAGGCAGAGTTTGCAGTATACAGTACTAATGGATATAACCGTAAGACTGATTATGAAATTATGCGTGAAGTAGAGGGAATGTCTAGACTTCTTAAGGAAAATCCGGAACTGTTCCCGGAAGCTGCAAGTGGAAGATTAGTTGAGAAGCTTGCTAGTGTTATGAATATGAGCAAGACAGTTGTGCAGGAGTACAAGACAATTGCAAGTAATCTTTCTGATGAATCTATGGATATGTTTAAGAAAAATGAGATTACAAAAGAATCTGCTAAGACACTTGCAAGTCTTAATAATGAGGAACAGGCGAAGGTACTTAGTACCGGTGCTGTTAAGACAAGTGATATTAAACAGGCAGTTGCGGAGCTTAAAGAACCGTCTAATAAGGATATAGAGCTTGCATTCCACCATATTACATCTAATCTGGATTTGAAGAAATATAATCCAGCAAGTGTTTTGGAAAGTTACCTGAAAGACAGATGCGGAAGAACGCATGAATATTATGGCGGTACTAATTTATCTTTCGATTGTTCCATAAGAGGAGTTGCTATTAACAGGAAGAAAGAGATTACCTGGCATGACTTTGTGAGCAGGGCAGAACGGTTGGGATTGTACAGACCGTACGAAAACAATAATGTGACGGAATCCGTCACACCGGATGAACAGTTACCAGGACAGGACAGCATATACAACCACCCAGAGTATCTTCCTGAGGATAATAAAGCCTTTGAAAGTAAGGATAATAATACAGATAAGGCATGTGAGCCAGACAATGCGGTAAGAAATGAACATGATACTGATAAACTGGCAGGAGTCGGAGCAATCGGACGATGTCCTAAATGCTTCGGAGCAGTTGCTTTTCTTACAAATCCTAAATATTGCGGTACTTGTGGAAACAAGCTCGCTTGGAAAATAGAAAAATAATGTATCCGGGGATTTTCCCCGGAGCTTGCCGGAAGGGAGAGGTTATCTATGACAGGTTACATTATTGTAGGAATCATTATGACGGTTGCGATTTTTGTTTTTGTGATAATGGCAATGATGAAGGCAGCTTCTATATCAGACGCAGTTACAGAGAGGTATATGGAGAGTGTGAAGGAGAAGAATGGTGGTTTACAAAAAAAAGAAAGAGAACTGTTACATTAAATGTAAGGAATGTAAAAAAATATTCTGTACAGAAGAATATGACATGGCTTCATACAAGTATAGAGACAAGCTGGGTGGAAGGTATATATATTTCTGCAGTTACAACTGCATGATGAGATACAAGCGAGAAAAAGGGCAATATAAAGAAAATATCGTAGAAGAAAAGTACGAAGTTGAAGATGTTAAACCACAGAATAAAAGGGAGAATGTGCTTAGAGTCTATTCTCCCGGTGGGGTACAGTTTTAAATAATAATTGTGACGGAATCCGTCACAGCCAATAGGCAGAGAGGAGTTTACTATGGATAACAAAAATGAAAACATTATTGAGAATGAAATTGAGGTACAGGTTAAGGAAGACAACGCAGCAGTACTTGAATATGCCAGGAGACTTGCAAAGTTCAGTGACGGAAAAGGAGATAAGATGGATGACGGGAAATAACATAACATCTTACACCATTGTTAATGAACAGGGTAAAACAACCGTTGCAGTAGGTGATACCGTGACAATACATACATTTAGCGGTGGTGGTATGGGTGGCTGCATGGTCGTTAAATTAACCAACAGAGGATTACATTACACCCAGGATGACGGAAAGCATATTAAAACAATTGCTTACGACAGAATATACAGTTTAGAGGTGGATTATGAAGCGACTAATAGATAATGAAAAAAAGGTAAGTAAGGCAACTATACGAAAAGCTGTGGCTGCTGTTATTCTTATCATTCTCTTTATTATATCATATAAATTTCATCTTCCATTTTCAGACAGAGTAACTACAGTTATCAAGATTGGAACGGTTGCAGGTCTTATATATATCCTTGCAACATTCAGAGGAGATGAATAAATATGTGACGGATTCCGTCACAATGACGAGAGGTGAGATGATGAAATTCGACTTTTACTATGGCGAAGAGTCTGAACAGTACAGCTTTTATAGCGTACCAAAAATGTTTTTTACATGTGAGAGATTTGCCGGATTATCGGCAATGTCAAAATTGCTGTATGGATTCCTGCTCGATAGAATGAGCTTATCAAGGAAGCGTAACTGGATAGACGATAAGAATAGGGCATATATAAAGTACAGCCTGAATGCAATAACAAAGGATATGGGAGTAAGCAAGAACTCTGTAATCAAATACATGCGAGAGCTGCAGGAGTTCGGTCTGATAATGAAGTATCCTAACGAGGGAATGGAAGATATTATTTATGTGATGGACTATTCGAGAGTCAAACAAGGCGATACATATAGCAGTGATGACAAACAGAATGATAATGTATTATATCTGGATAGCCAGTCATCAGTAGCAGCTTATAAAGCAGATACCGGACATCCTGATAATGCTCCACCCGGATTTAACACAGCAATTGCCTTAAGCAATATAAATAACACTAAAAAAATACAAGATGCAGGTTGCAAGGGGGATTCTACCCTAAGAGGTGGTTCAAAATCTGAACCGGTTCAAAAAATGAACCAGTTCAAAAATTGCACCGGTTCAAAATCTGAACTGGTTCAAAATTTGCACCACCCTCATAAAGAGAATGATAATAATATATATAATAATATTAATAATCAATCTACTAAGACAGATAAGATTGATAGATATATATATAATAATCCATCTATCAATCAATCTAATCTATCTATCAGTCATACCGGAAAGATTGATAGGATTGATAAGACTGGGAAAGAGACACAGATATCTGGGGTAAATGCCAATACGGTATATGCACATATCAGGGATTTGGTTAAGAAAAATATTGATTACGACATAATGATTGAGAGGCAGGAGTGCAAGGATTGGTATGATGAGTATTACAACCTCATTGTCGAAGTTCTGACACGACAGAAGGATACAATCCGCATTTCCGGCGAAGATTATTCTGCAGATATGGTTAGGGAGCGTTTCATGAAGCTTAACGGTCTTGACCTGCAATATGTACATGAACAGATGTCACGCACAACCAGCGACATTAAGAATATCAAAGCATATCTTACAAAAGCATTATTTAATGCGCCGACAACCAGAGCGTCTTACTGGGAAAGCAGAGTAAATCATGACCTTGCTAACCGCTAAACATAATGTGACGGATTCCGTCACGGAAAGGATGCCAGACAATGACAAAAAATAAATATTATGATTACCTGGACAGGTACAATCATATGGTTTGTGGGAATGAGTATATGTATGACACTATGGATAACATAGAATATCAATATATTAAATCAAGTCTCTTGAAGCATATTAAACGGCAGTTAAAATGTGCAGCCTATGACATGAATACATTCAACGGATATAAACAGGTTCTTCATCAGCGCAGGTACAAGAAGCTAATGCGGAATATACACGACCTGAAAGAACTTCATGAAAAAATCAATGAGGATAAACCAATAGATATAATGTATTTTACAGGAACATATAGGGGAGCAATGAGCAGTATTGCAGATGATATATTTTACGGCATGAAGGCAGTATGGATTCCGATCATGATACTGGTTGTTATCTATCTGGTTGCAGTAGGCATTTTTTACATGATGTAGTACTAATGTGATATTGGAAAGGAAGGTGCTTTATGACAGGTATGTCATTCTTTGGTCTTTTTGTAATTATTTTGATATTAATATCATTTTCAATCATTATAGCTGAAGAAGTGAGGCGTAAAGAAGAAAAGCGAGAGCGTACTAAAATGGAAAGTGTAACAATAATGGTTGTTGGGTGGGGATTAATGATACTCGCAATACCATTAACAATATATCTTTTTATAAGTTCATTAGGAGATTTGAAACAAATTTTTATTACTATACTAGGTGCTTTGAAGATTTATAGATAACTCGGTTCGGATAGGAGAAAGGCAATGGATAATACTGGTAAAGAAATAATTGATGTTGGAAAGGCACTATTGAAAGATATATTTTCTCAAAATTGGATGGAAATATCAATTGTTTGCATAGTTGTTCTGATTTTTATATTAATTACATTATTTTCTATAATTCTGTTATTAATATCAATTGTTGAAAGAAATTTTAGGGATATTACAAAAAATATAGTGCTATCACTTTATAGTGTAATAGGAGTATGTTGGATTTTAAAGGCATTTTCTATGGGTGCATCAGATATTGTTACCTTTGCTCCATTATTTCTTATAACTATTATTTACAGTATTAAGAAGCAAGCAGGGTCATGGAGAAAAATAAAACAATATCCAGAGGAGGTAAAGCATGATTAAAGATATAAATATTATGGCACAACCATTTAAAATAATTGTAATTATATTTATCGTGATAAGCATTATTATTGATATAAAAATGGTGTTGGAAGAAATAAAGAAGAAAGATAGACATAATAAGAGAAGCCGGATGGTGTTAGTTTGTATCAATTTTTTAATATTTTTAGTTTCTATGCATTTTAGAAATTTAACATCAGAAGTATTTGCAATAAGTACGGTATTGAATACAACAATATCAGGTTTTTACAGTTTGGATTTACCTAAACATCCAAAAGAATACTATTATAGATTTCTTACATTTTTCACTGTTACGTGTTCTATAAGTGTTGTGATGGTTGTAGGAAGTTATTAAATAAACTAAAAAAGTATGGTACAATATCACTGGAAATATGGATATATGAAAATATGATATTGTACCTGATATGTGACGGATTCCGTCACATGGAAAGGAGTTGATATGAGACAGTCAGAGAATAAGTTTAAGAACTGGGTAATGTCTTTTACATATCAGGAGAGAAGAAATAAACAATTAGAAATATTTAGAAAACAGCTTGAAGATTATTCATCAATGGATAAGGCTGAACTTAACTTTGAATATTTTAATTGCATAGCTGAATATGAACACAAAAAGAACATTCTTACTTTGGTTATTATAACAATTGCTGTTTCACTAATTATGAATATATGGGAAAAAATATTTTCATTTTTGAGTACAGCAATAAAATACGATAACTATATGAATGATTCTCAAGACACTTTTATGATATGCTTAATAATTGCATCAGCAATTGGATTGACCTTTGTAGTTGTTATTGTAATTATATTATCTACGATTTTTAATGACCTGAAACAGCTTAAGAAGAAAATTCAATTAATAGAATATGTAAAATCAGAGGAAGAAAATGAAGATTAAAAGCTTGATTTTAAAAAACTGGTATAAGTTAATATATATCTTAGTTACTATAATATATATTATTTTCTTAAAGAGGCTTGATAAAATATTACTGACAAAGAATTTCACAAATTCAATACAATTACTTAAATACGACAATTACATAGCAGTAAAGTATTTTATATTGGCACTAATTATAGCTATATGTGGCTGTTGGCTTATAATAAAAATTGTTCTCGATTTAAAAAATAAACACAGCAACTTTGATGACATAATAATAGGATTTATTATAATCATGGTTATTGTTATATTGTTGATATTAGTGTTGAATTATATAACAGTACCTATATTGAAAGCAATATTAACGGTTATAACAATTGTTATAGGTGGAGTGTATTTTATAGGTCATTATTAAATATGTGACGGATTCCGTCACATATCACAGCTATTGCAGAAAGGAGCAGACATGATATACACAATAGAACAAATAAAAGATAAATGCCGGAAGGTATTTGAAAAGCAAAATTTTGTAAAAGAAGCATATCTGTTCGGCTCATATGCAAGAGGAGAAGCAACAGAAAATAGTGATATTGATTTTATGATTGTTCTTAACAGAGCTGTTGGAATGGAGTTTTTTGGGTTGTATTATTTCCTTCAGGAAGAATTTGGAAAAAATGTTGATGTAATAAGCGAGAAAGAGGCATATGAGATAATGCCTAAAAGTATAGAAAGGGATAAGGTAAAAGTATATGGGAATGAATAGCAAAACCAGATTGATGTTTAACTTATCATATATACACTCATATATAGAGGATATATTGGAAATATGCAGTGAATCAGACTATAATTATCCGTTGATTTTTACTGACAAGAAAAGCCAATATGCAATAAATATGTGTTTTGTGCAGATTGGAGAACATTGCGCACAGATAAGAGATATTGACAGAACATTTTTTGATAATCAAGAGTTAAGATTATATGAGATTAAGGGTATGAGAGACAGGATAGTCCATTCATATGGTAAAATTGATTATAATATTATAAAAGAGTCAATAAGCAAAGATATTCCAAAGTTAAAAGAGAAGATTGAGGAAATAGTAGATGAGGATATCCTTGATAATCCATATCTCTTATATGAGACAGAATATGATGATTATATTGAAGAGAAAAATGAAGAACCAGAAGAAGATTTGGAATGGAGACCAAGACTGTGACGGAATCCGTCACATCTGATAAGACCTGGCAGGAAGGAGTAGTTATTATGATTATGGATAAGATTAGAAAATATATGATAGTAGGGCTTACAGTATTATCATTTGCAGCGGTGACAGCCTGCGGAGCAAAAAAAGATACTGCAGCCGGAAATATAGAACAGTCTACAGAGAGTGCAACTGTAGCAAAAGCAAAAGACATACAGATGCAGGTTAAGGACGCAGATGGTATTTGAAGGAAAAGATTCTGCCGGAAATGTTGTTAAAGTGACTGGAACAGCAGAAAAGACAGAGGACGGAGGCTTTAAGGTTAAGGAAGCTGCCGTTGAGGGAACAGCAAAGGTTGTGGCAGATAATGGCCAGGAAACAGAAGTGAGCAATGAGGGTTCAGGTGATATCACTGCTGATGAAATCAAGAATACAACAACAGAAGTTGTTAAGAATGATTCAGGTAATAAACAGGAAACAAATAATGCCGGACAGAATGAGAGCGCATCTGATGTTCCAGGTACAAAGCCATCAGGGGAGAGCAATAGTGCAAATACAGAAGAAACATCAACTCCTGATAATAAGCCGGATAATGGAAATAACAGCAATGCTTCTGATACAACACCAACTACACCAACTGTACCAGAGCATACACATACATGGACTCCAGTTACAACAACAATACACCATGACGCAACAGGTCATTATGAGGATGTTGTAGTAGGAACAAGAACTGTGGTAGATAAAAAAGCTTGGGATGAACCTATTTATGAGTATGTAGTAACAGATAAAACTAGATGCATTAAATGTGGAACGGTATTTAATACTTTTGATGAATGGTGTGAACATAGTGATAGTTTAATGGATGAAGGAGATTACTCACATGGTTCGTATGAATTTTTAATTGAAAAAATACAGACAGGAACTAAATATCATGAAGAAGAAACACACGAAGAGAACATTACTGAAAGTCGTTGGGTAGAAGATACAGCGGCATATGAAGAGAAAGTAACCAGCTATATATGCTCATGTGGAGCAACTAAATAATTATGTATTGTACATGATGTTAATAGAAAGTGAGGAGCTATAAATGATTTTACGAGATAAATATGCCATGGATATAGAAGAAAATATCTGGATTGCTAAAAGATTGTTGGTAGATTCGGTATATACATCTGCTAATCTTGAGGGTATAGCAGTAACATTTGCACAGACACAGGATATACTTAACAATGTAAATGTATCTCATCTTACACCTAAAGATATTAATAAAGTGTGCTGCTTAAGGGATGCATGGGAATATATGATAGAACATATCCATGATGAATTAAATATGGGATATCTTATGAATATTCATGAACTGATTGCAAGATTTGATGTTCCATATTCTTATCTTGGAAGGGTAAGAACAGACGATGTTATCATAAGTGGTACAAATTGGAGACCAGAAGTCCATAGTGTAGAATATTATCATAAAGGACTTATGGAACTGCAGGATAATCCTAATGTAACAGACAGGGCAATAAGGACAGGTTTATGGCTTATGCGTTGTCAGGTATTTAAGGATGGCAATAAAAGAATCGGAAGCTTTGCAATAAATAAGATTCTTATAGAAAATGGCAGAGGTATATTTAAAGTTCCTGTAGAGCTTGATGGTACATTTAAGCAGATGCTGGTTTCATATTATGAGAGTAATAATGCAGATGAACTTGCATTATGGATATGTGATAACTGCCTGGATGGAGTTAATAAAATTCAGGTTAAGGATGATATAGAGGAAGAGGCTGATTTAGACGAATCTATAGAAAATCCTGAATATACACCAAAATTATAATTAATGTGACGGAATCCGTCACATCTTTTGGGGAGTAGGGCATGTGCTTTATTCCCTTTCTTTTTATATCCTGTTGATTAAGATTCAGGATATGTCAATTATTGTATTTTAAAAAGTACAATTCAATGAGACTATTAAAAGTTTGGCATGTATACCATTAAAATTATCCAAAATCTGTAATCCCAGTAAATAAGCGTGAGAACATCATATGTCTATATGTCAAGAACGAGTTTAAAATGAGACTAAATGAGACTAGATGAGACTAATTAGATGTGGTATTCTATACTTGCAAGAAGTGTAAGAAATGACTTCTTGTTTCCGAGTTGGTTGTTAATTGTCGGAATAGTAATTCAGCTCGCCGAAGCAGTCCTCGCAACACTGCTTCGGTCTTTCTTTGTGACGGAATCCGTCACATGTATTTTAATATGACAAGAACCAATTGAATAATAAATCTTAAGGAAATCTTTACCGGATATATGACGGCAGAGGTTTCCTTTTTTGTTGCAAAAAATAGGAAGGAGAACAGCCATGAGAAGCGTAAGAGACCCACCATGAACAGATTGTTTAAGGCAGTATAAAGACAAAATACAAGAAAGGGGAAAGGTATATTTTATGTTAATGGCATGCTGATAAGACATGAAATATATAATATAATTTATGAAAAGAAGAATAACAGCAGCTCTGCTTACTGCAATTCTTATAATAAGCTGTTTTCCGTCAGGAGTGATGACTACAGTATCAAGAGCTGATGATGCGAAAAAGGAGAATATACTGACAAAGATATCAGAAGATGCAGTATTAAAGTATAATACTGCAACCGGAAGATATGAAGGAACAGCAAAACTGCTGGTCACAGGAATACAGGATGAACAATGCATAGTTCTTAATGTCAATGATATAAGGGATACAAATGGCTGTACGCTTGATGTTACCTTTGTTGACGATGAGGATAAGGAAGAAATGACATATAAAAATGGAGATATAATCACTCTCTTATATGCTGCAAGCAACTATGCATATAATGTAGCCTACAACATTCAGCTTGAAGTAAAGGGAACAGTAAAGAAAGACTACAGAGCATTGGAGATACCAGAACTTTCAGCAGCAGAATGGGAATATGAAATATCAGGTGATACGGTAATACTGGGTAAGTACATAGGAACTAATAAGGATATCGTTCTTTATCCCCAATATTCCATTGCAGGAACAGTCTATAATACCCATATGAAGATTACGCAGTACAAAACGGAATATTATAATGACGGAGATTATGATACAGATGACTGGGAAAATTCAGAAGTATATGATGCAGATGGACCGTTTGTAAATAATACAAAGATAAAATCAGTAAAGTTTCTTGATGGGGTTAAAATTGGCAGTGATACATCCAAAGATATTGTAGTGTGTGCAGATACCCTTAACGATTACAGCAGCATAGATGGCAGTATAAAGTCAATAGCTGACTCTACTGTATACAATGCACTTGACGAACCAGGGACGCTTGATATGTATGGCAACAGTACAGTAGAGACAGTTGAAGGTCAGAACTGAAAGTATATCTGCCAGATAACAGCCTGTATGATGATATAAGCAGGCTTGCCGGTACAGCAGGCACGACAGGCTCATATACAAGCAATATTCTGACGGATAAGTATACACAATATCCTGATATAACAGTATCTTATACACCGGAGCAGACAGGGGATGATGAACTGATATCATTTGTAAATCTGTCTGTAAGATATTCTCCGGTAAAATATACGGTAAGGTTCTATGATTATGATAAAAGCACTGTTCTGTATTCAGAAGAAGTGCTGCCAGAGGGAGCTGTTACACTTCCAGAATCTCCTAAGAGAAGTGATACGGTAACTGATACATCAGTTATTTCATATGCCTTTTTTGAATGGAGAGACTGCTTAACAGACAGTCCGGCTGGGCTTGATGCGGTTGACAGAGATATGGATGTATATGCTGCATACACAGAAAGCGTAACTTATACAACAAAGCTTACACTGGAATACTACACCATTGCAGACCTTGAAAAAGGCGTGTATGATACAGTTCCGTATGAGACAGTGGTTACGGATTATAATGAAGAAATAAAGACGAGCAGTTATATACCGGAAGACATTGTTATACATACAGCCACAGCAGCTGGCTTTGACAATACGCAGACATGGAGCTTTGATAAATGGCTTCCTGATACAGAATACCAGCTTACAGGCAGATTCACCGGAACAGATAATGTAACAGTCAAGCTGTATGCAGAGTATAAGCTTGCAGATGAATCATATATAAGCACAGAGGAGCTTGACAGCATACAGATAGCAAGACAGCCGGATAAGACCGCCTACATCGTAAAAGACAGTTTCGATAAGACAGGTCTTGTTGTTGATGCAGTCTATAAGCAGACATGGAATGACGGACATGTGACATACAGGACAGAATATAACACATCATACGATGTAGATACTGAAACAGAGCTTAAGCTTACAGATACATTTGTAACCGTAAGCAAGACTGATAATGGAATAACAAGAACAGCGGATGTGGGAATAACCGTGTCAGATGAGATAGTAAGTACAGAATTAGACCACATAAGCATTGCCAGACATGCAGACAGGCTTAATTATATCAAGGGAGAATGTTTTGATAAGAAAGGTCTTGTTGTTGATGCTGTATATAAGAATACATACCGTTCAGGTCGTATAACATACACTGTACAGGAAAATGCAGCGTACAGTGTTGATACAGAAAAGAAGCTTATGCCTGATGACATAAGCATGGATATAAGCTTTACTGACAATGGCATCACAAAGCATACAGAGGAGGCAGTCACCGTAAAGGATGTCTTCTGTGTTAAATATTACTCATATGACCGTACAACACTTATAAAGAGTGACATGGTAGTAGAAGGACAGGATTCCGCAGCTCCTGCAGTACCGGACAGGAAAGACTTTGTAACTGATACATCAAGAACGGCATATACATTTCTTGAATGGAGAGATGCCATTACAGATACAGCGGCAGTTCTTAAAGACATAACCGGAAATATGAATGTATATGCTGCATATACAGAAAGCATAACATATACAACAAAGCTTACACTGGAATACTACACTGTTGTAGACCTTGAAAAAGGTGTGTATGATACAGCTCCGTGTGAAACTGTGGTTACGGATTATAATGAAGATATAAAGATGAGCAGTTATATACCGGAAGACATTGTTATCCATATAACTACTGCAGACGGTGAGAAGATACAGACATGGAGTTTTGATAAATGGCTTCCTGATACAGAATACCAGCTTACAGGCAGATTCACAGGAACAGATAATGTAACCATTAAGCTGTATTCAGAGTATAAGCTTGCAGGTGAATCATATGTAAACAAAGAGCCGGAAGACATTGAAGAAGCAGAGGAAACAGAAGAAGCGGAAGAGACGGTTAAGACAGGTGATGACATGACTGCCGGGATGTATATATGGCTTTTTGTGTTATCAGCAGCTTTGACAGGCATGGTGACAACGGTTTCCAGACAGGCTTATGTGCGTAAGAAGTAACTGACGCAATGCGGTAAAAAATGTATAAAAAATCAGAATAAAGCTACACTAATGCGCAAAATATGTTACAATATCATTAAGAGGACAGTGTATATGTGATGGCTTAATTGTGACGGATTCCGTCACAGAAAATAGTGTATCGTTCAACCAGTCAGGAAAGGAGAACCGGCATGATTAGGATAGATAAGATTAGAAAATATACGATAACAGCATTTATGGTAATGTCACTTATTACTGTAACGGCCTGTGGCTCAAAGAAAGATACGGCAAGTAATAAAGTGGCTGCGAATATCGAGCAGTCAACAGAGACTGCAACTGTGGCAAAGGCTAAAGATATGCAGATGCAGGTAAAGGATGCAGATGGCAATACCGTAACACTTACCGGAGATGCAACAATCAATGAAGCCGGGGAAATGGTATTCGAGGGAAAGGATTCAGCCGGTAATGTCGTAAAAGTAACAGGAACGGCAGAAAAGACCGGGGACGGAAGCTTTAAGGTTAAGGAGGCTGCGGTTGCCGGAACAGCAAAGGTTGTAGCAGATAACGGACAGGAGACAGAGGTAAGCAATGAGAACAAGGAAACTGTCACAGTTGACGAGATAAAGGATACAACCACAGAGGTAGTTAAAAATGATACTTCTGACAATAAGCAGGAATCAGGTGGTACTGATACCGGAAAGAACGATAATACAACAGATGTCACAAAGCCAGCAGAAGGAAATAATACTGGCAATACTGCAGAAACCCCAGCTCCTGATAATAAACAGGATAGTACAGGCAACAGCAGTACATCTGATGCCACACCATCAACACCAGAGCATACGCATACATGGAATCCAGTTACAACTACTGTACACCATGAAGCAACAGGTCATTATACAGATGTTGTTGTAGGAACAAGAACTGTGGTTGACAAGGAAGCTTGGGATGAACCAGTGTATGAATGGCAGTATACAAAAACTAGATGCAAAGGATGTGGTCAGATATTTGATACTGGTGATGAATGGGATGCACATGCTACTTATCAGGAAGATGTGTTAGATGACTGGTCTCATGGAAGTTATGAAGTAATAGCTGAGAAAGTTCAAGTAGACACAATCCATCATGAAGCAGAGACTCATGAAGAGGATATAAAAGAAAAGCGCTGGGTAGAAGATACTGCAGCATATGATGAGACAGTAATTACAGGTTACACATGTTCATGTGGAGCAACTAAATAACAATTAAATAATTGTGACGGAATCCGTCACATATAATGAGACAAGTTTTTAACTTGCATTATAAATAATAAGGAAATCTTTACTGGATATATTCCAGTAGGGGTTTCCTTTTTTGTTGCAAAAAATCAGGAAAGGAAACGGATATGAAAAGTGTAAGAGACCCGCCAGAGTAATAAAGGTAAAAGAGTAACTAACGCACATGTGACGGATTCCGTCACGGAAAGGAACATTATAATGAAAAAGGGAAAGAGAAAAAGACATGCATTGCTTGAAAAAGTAATGTCAGGTCTGATGTCGGCACTTATGATAATAACAACAGTACTGACATGTATAACCCCTATTACGGCAAAAGCAGAAGGGTCTAATTATACTCTTATAAGTCTTGGAGAAGAAAAATGGTATGATGATGTGTTTTCTGGCTATGATGATTCCATGGGACACTGGAAGACATATCATTTTACTGTACAGGACGATTATGGGAATGAGTATGAGGCTATATGTATTGAACCACATAAGGATACACCAAGGGAGAGTGAAACATTTACAGCAACAACAGAGTATGGAACAGATGATATAGAAGCAAGAGCAATGTTCTGGGCTGTAGGAGCTGGATGGGATGATGAAGACTGGGGTGTGCTTAAAGATTATCCTTATGAATTAAGATGGATTATAGCCCATCACACAATTGCCCTTGCAAACGGACAGGATGACTGGAATACACCTTTAAATGGCAATGGTACATTCTTGGGTGATGGAGAAGGGAAACTTGGCTGGGAATTGTGCCAGGAGCTTCTTAACATAGCATCAAATATAAGTCCTTCATCAGTAGGATACGAGTGCAGTCTTACATATCTTTCAAACGATTCCAGTGATAATCAGAGTCTTGGAATATATAATGATACTCCAGTTAAAGAATTTACCGGAAGTGTAAGATTCCACAAGGAATCAGCAATGCCATCCATATCAGATGGTAACAGCTGCTACAGCCTTGCAGGAGCTGAAATATCCGTATATTCAGATTCAGGCTGTACAGATTTGCTTGATACCCTTACGACAGGAGAGGACGGATATACAGGTTATTACAGCACAACATTCAGGGAAGGTGAAAGTGTAACACTTTACTTTAAGGAAACAAAAGCACCAAAAGGCTTCCTTATAAATGATGAGGTGCGTTCGATAACACTTGATTCAGAAGACAGCTACACTGAAACAATAACAGATATGCCGGGCAATGACCCTATATCACTTGTGTTATCAAAAAGAACAGCAGATGGACACGGTTCTGGTAACACAAGACTTGAAGGGGCAGAGTACACAGTAAAGTATTATGATGCTTTATCAGACACAGACCCAGCACAGTCAGGAAGCACAGCTAAGTATACATGGGTGTTTAAGACAGATGAAAATGGTAGAATAAGACTTAGACCAGATTATCTGTTAAGTGGCAGTGATGGCTTGATTGCAAATTCAAATGGAACATCATATGTGCTTCCATTAGGAACAGTAACTATTCAGGAAACCAGAGCACCAGAAGGATATTTGCTCAATGATACAGTATATGTAGCTCAAACAATTCTGGATTCTAGTAACAATACAGTCAGAACAACCAACCTTCCAACAGATGACAAGGCAGCGCAGGAGACTCCGTATGAAGGAACTATTAGCATCCAGAAATTCTTAGGTAGTAGTAATGCAGTAAAGGCTTCTGAACCTGATGCAGAGTTTCAGATTTATCTTAAATCTGCAGGAAGCTATGATGCATCACCGGAAGATTCAAGACAGACAATCACAACAGATGCCAATGGATATGCTATAACAAAGCGTCTTCCATATGGTACATACACAATTCATCAGACCAAAGGTAATAACAAGTATTACTTTATTGATGATATTGATGTGACAATCAGTGATAATAATGCCAATTACCATAAGATTCTTGAAAATACTCCGATAGAATTTTATCTTAAGATGGTAAAAAAGGACGCTGATACTGGCAACACAGTAAATGTAGCAGGTGCAACCTTTGAACTGTATGATGAGAACGGCTCGAAGGTATCATTTAAGACAATGACATCAGCCGGAGTACAGACCTTTGACAGCTTCACAACCAATGAAAACGGATGCGTATATACACTGGAAAAGCTTCTTAAGGGTAACTATACCCTTGTAGAGACTAAAGCACCAGAAGGATATGTACTTGATTCAACTCCGGTATCATTTACGGTATCTGAAAACACATATACAGAAGATGGCGGAACTGAAATTGTTGTGGTTGAAAAGGCAGATAAGGCAGTAACAGGACAGCTTACAGTTACAAAGGTCGGTGAGGTGCTTGATAAGTGGGATGCCGCAACAGCAGACAATGATAATCACTTTGTCTATAAGAAAGCCAATATCCAGGGTGCGTCATTTACCCTTACTGCAAAGGAAGACATAAAGACAGCAGATAATAACGGATATGCTTACAGGGCTGGTGATGTAGTAGCAGAATTTACTACAGGAGCTGACGGAAGCTCTGTAATAGATAACCTTCCATTAGGAAGCTATGTATTAACAGAGACAAAAGCACCTGCAGGCTTTGTTATTGATACAGACCCGGTAGATGTAACATTTACATATGCAGGACAGACAGTGGATATTGTTAAGGATTCCAAGACTGTAGAAGATGAAAGACAGAAGATTGCAGTGGATGCAAACAAGACAGATGCTGCAACAATGAACCCTCTTCTTAATACAGTATTTGCCCTTTATGCAGATGAGGATATTGTTAATCATGACGGCACTGTAATAATTAAGAAGGGTGCAATGATTGAGAGACAGACCACCAATGCATTAGGAAAAGCCGTATTTGTTTCGGACCTTCCATTAGGCCATTACATTGTAAAAGAGATAGATTCTCCTACAGGCTATGGAAACAGGTTTGAATCAAAGACAATAGATGCAGCATATAAGTCACAGACTACAAAGGTGCAGACATTTTCATATTTCTTTGAGGACGACCATACAGAGATTGTAAGAACACAGGCAACAGATACAGCAACAGGCACACATCAGGGTGCTTTGAGTGCTGACAATAAATATGTTGTTTACGATCATGTTGAGTGCGACAATCTTTTTCCGGGAAAGACTTATACACTAAAGGGAGCATTAACAGATAAGGATACCGGAAAGACACTTAAGGATATCAATGGAAATGATGTGACGGATTCCGTCACATTTAAGGCAACAGGAGTAAAGCAGACAGTTACAGTAACATTCAGTTTTGAGGCAGAGCTTGCCGGAAAGACACTTGTGGCATATGAAAACATGTTCCAGGATGGAAAGATGATATATACACATGCAGATATTGATGATACAGAGCAGACAGTGTATTATCCTGAAATCCATACAACAGCAACGGATAAAGCTTCACAGACACATACAGGAACTGTTGATGAGCAGACAACTGTAATAGATAAGGTTGACTATAAGAATCTTATTCCAGGCAGCACATATGAGGTATCAGGTGTCCTTATGAATCAGGAGACAGGTGCAGCACTTCTTGATAAAGATGGAAAAGAGATTACAGCTAAGACAACCTTCAAGGCTGAAAAGGCTTCCGGCAGTGTTGAGCTTGCCTTTACATTTGACAGTACCCTGCTTATTGGGAAATCAGTGGTAGCATTTGAAGAGCTTTATAACGAGAATATCAAGGTTGCTTTCCATACAGATATCAGGGATGAAGGACAGACGGTACATTACCCTGAAATTCATACAACAGCAACAGATGCAGTCACAAAGACACATACTGCAGCACCGGATTCAAAGACAACCATTATAGATAAGGTTGATTATAAGAATCTTGTACCGGGAGAGTCTTATGAAGTATCTGGTATCATTATGGATAAGACTACAGGAGAAGCACTTACCGATAAGAATGGAAATACAATAACATCAAAGACAGCATTTAAGGCAGAAAAAGCAGACGGAAGCATTGATGTGACATTTACATTTGACAGTACACTCCTTGAAGATAAATCTGTTGTAGTATATGAAGACCTTTACAGTGGAAATGCAAAGGTGACTTCACATGCAGATATAACAGATGAAGGACAGACAGTTAATTTTCCTAAGATTCAGACAACAGCAACAGATAAGAATACTTTCACACATACAGGAATTATTGCGGAAAAGACAACCATAACAGATAAGGTTGATTACAGCAATCTTACGATTGGAGAGAAGTATAAATTATCAGGAGTTCTTATGAATCAGGAAACTGGAAAGAAGCTTCTTGATAAGAATGGAAAAGAGATTACATCTGAAAAAGAGTTTACAGCAGAAAGTAAAAACGGAAGCATTGATATAGAATTTACATTTGACAGTTCACTGCTTGCCGGAAAGACAACTGTAGTGTTTGAAGACCTTTATAATGAGAATGTCAGAGTTGCTTTCCATACAGACATCAAGGATGAAGGACAGACGGTACATTACCCTGAAATCCATACAACAGCAACAGACAAGGCTACAAAGACACATACTGCAGCACCAGACTCAAAGACAATCATAACGGATAAGGTAGATTACAAGAATCTTGTCATTGGAAACACTTATGAGGTCAGGGGCGTTCTTATGGATAAGAGTACCGGAAAGGCACTTCTTGACAAGGAAAAGAAAGAGATAACAGCTACAAAGAAGTTTACTGCTGAAAAGCCGGATGGAACAGTTGAGCTTGAATTTACATTTGACAGTACCCTCCTTAAGGGTAAGTCTGTTGTAGTGTTTGAAGACCTTTATAATGAGAATGTCAGGGTTGCTTTCCATACAGATATCAGGGATGAAGGACAGACAGTTAATTTCCCGGAAATCCATACAACAGCAACAGACAAGGCTACAAAGTCACATACAGGTGTAGTTGATGAAAAGACCACAATAACAGATAAGGTTGCCTACAGCAATCTTACGATTGGAGAGAAGTATAAATTATCAGGAGTTCTTATGAATCAGGAAACTGGAAAGAAGCTTCTTGATAAGGATGGAAAAGAAATTACATCTGAAAAAGAGTTTACGGCAGAGAGCAAAGACGGAAGCATTGATATTGAGTTTACATTTGACAGCTCGCTGCTTGCCGGAAAGACAACAGTAGTCTTTGAAGACCTCTATAATGAAAAAATCAGGGTGGCTTCACATGCTGATATAAAGGATGAGGAACAGAGCGTGCATTTCCCGGATATACACACAACTGCAACTATTGACAGTGCCAAGAGCATTACGGAAAAAGGAAGCGTAATACTTAAGGATGTTGTTGATTATAAGAATCTCATAGCCGGAAAGACATATGAGGTAAAGGGTGTCCTTATGAATCAGGAGACAGGCGAGAAGTTCTTAGATAAGGATGGAAACGAGATTACAGGTTCAGCATCATTTACAGCACAAAAGGCAGACGGAAGTGTTGATGTAACATTTACATTTGACAGTTCGCTGCTTGCCGGAAATACAATAGTTGTCTTTGAGAATCTGTATGAGAATAATGTCAAAGTTATAGGACATGCAGATATCAATGATGTAAACCAGACTGTTGAGATAGTAAAAACAGGCGATACATCAAATGCATACATATATGCACTGATTGCACTTATATCACTTGCGGTCATGGTAAGCCTTGTAATGATAAAAAAGAGCAGAAATCATAATTAAAATGTGACGGAATCCGTCACAATATCCTTCATTATAAGGATTAAAATATATCACACATTCATGGCAGGTGCTTAATCGCATCTGCCATTTTTAGAAAGGAGAGCATATGCAGTATCGAAATAATGCAGAAGTTCCGTTTAGTGCATATATCACTAATCTTGGAAAATACACAGAGGGCAGAACGGAAGGTGAGTGGGTGGATTTTCCTACTACCAAAGAAAAGCTGCAGGAAACTATGAAGCGTATCGGAATAGGTGACAAGCGGGCTGATGGAACAGTTTATGAAGAAATATTCATAACAGATTATGACTATAACTTACCGGAGCTGGTACAGCTTAATCTTGGTGAATATGAGAATATCAACCAGCTTAACTATCTGGCAAAGAAGATAGATGAGATAGATGATAACATGCAGAGCCAGTTTCAGGCTGCGGCAGATATATTTGGTACAAGCATAGACCAGCTCATTAACCTTACAGATAATCTTGATAAATTTACACTCTATGAGAATGTAAAAAATGATGAAGATTTTGGAATGAAGCTCATCAATGATGATGAGAGGAAAGTTCCTGAATGGTTGCAGGATTATATTGACTATGAGGCATATGGAAGAGATGAAGCAATAAACAGGGGCGGTCTTTATTCTGAATATGGCTACATAGAACAGACATCAGGCATTGAGGAATACTATAAGGGTGTGGCTGATATTCCGGTAGAAGACCTTGTATTACTTCCTGACGATAAGAAAATGGCAGAAAACATAGAGACAATGAAAGATGTGTTATCTGCTACAGATGCGATTCTGTCAGAACAGAAGCAGACTGCAGAAACTAAAAATGTGACGGAAACCGTCACGGATGATATATCGGAGGAAGTGGATGAAGAACTGGAAGAGCCAGATATTGAACATGGAATATGCATGTAGAAAGGAGATGTGCGATGTTTTGTAATAAATGCGGTACAGAAAATCCGGAAGAAGCAATGTTTTGCAGTAACTGTGGTAACAACATGAAGTTAAGCAGCAATTCCGGCATATTAAAGCTGGAAAAAGCAGCACAAGAAGAAAATGTGACGGAATCCGTCACACAGGATAATGATGGCAGTAAGGATGAAACAGATGGTGTTACTGAAAGCCTTACTCCAGACATGCTTCCTGAAAACACAAAGGCAAGGGAAGAGAAGCAGCTTGCACAGATAGTTGCCGAAATGAGAGCAGAGAATAAGCAGGCAGTACCTAAGAAGGGCTGGTATATATATTCGTTAATGTCAGCCATTCCGGTAGCCGGGTTTATCTTTTTTGCGGCTAAAAAGCGTGAGAAGAACGAGAATAAGAAAAACTTTGCAAAAGCAGGTTTTGTGATTAATCTGATTCTTTCACTGGTGATTCTTATTACTGCCGGAGTAATCTTATATTTTTCTTTCGGTGGAAAAATTACACTTCCTAAGAAGCATACAGAAAAGGTGACAGAGGCAGTGACGAAAGAAACAAAAACGGAAGAAACCAGCAGTGCAGTGAAAACAACCACAGCCAATACATCATCAGGTACAGCACAGCAGACAAGTCCGGTAAAAAAGACGGAGCCTGTAAAAAGCTATTCTTATGATAAGAACAGCAAAACATTTACATTTGAATTAAACGGCAATACATTTAAATATCCTGTCAGTGCAGCGGCAATAAAAGACCTTGGATACATATATGTAAGCAATACACTGTCAAGCGAGACAACAACGCTTGATATGTATACGGATGCATATAAGAGTACGATAATGGTTAAATACAACGCCAAGGCGGGAAATACATCTGACTGCTATGCACTTGCTGCAGAACTAAAGGAAGGTTCAACCTTTATGGGGCTGTCTGCCAGAACAGATTATGCTACATTAAAGGAAGCCTTTAAAAATGCAGACAGGGAGGTACAGACTGATTACAGGTCTGATACAGGAACAGGAATAATACAGTACATGTTCGGTGACAGAAGAATATCCGTGACAATGGATAACGGATATGTCACAGGAGCAACAATAGAGTAAATTAAAAGAAACGAGGTAAAACATTATGAGAAGAGGATTAAGTCCGGTCAAAGTATTAGCATTAATAGGAGTAGTTATCATAGCACTTGTGTTGTGCCTGGTATTATCAAGAGTCATAGTTGGTATCAATCCGGCAGTATTAAAGAGATGGTTTGGAATGATATTTTTCTTTATGTTTCTTGTAGTTGCAGGAATAGGAGTATTTCTTGTCGGCAGGTATGTAGGCAGGGACAGATAGGATAATAATAATTAAAATGTGACGGAATCCGTCACAGGATGCATTAAAGGGTCTGATACCGGAAAGGTACAGGCTCTTTTTTAGTACCGTCAAGCCGTAAGGCAGAAAGGATGATTAAATGAAAACACAGAAAATTAAACTTAATGAAACACAGAAGAAGGCAGTACAGTTTTTAATACTGGCTGCACTGGTAAGCGTAATTATATTTGTACCACAGCTCAGGGTTCTTGCAGATGATGGCGCACAGGATGGTGCAGCCATTGTTACAGGAGCATTTAGTAATCTTATAGCAATCGTTACTGCACTGATAAGCTCAATCGGTGCAATAATCCTTTTATGGGCATTCTTTGAAGTGGGAGTATCAATGCAGTCACAGGAAGGAACAATGCAGGCTATGGGATTCAAGAGAGTAGGCGGTGGTCTTGTAATGACACTTGCACCACAGCTTGTAAATGCAATTATCGGATAGAAAAGTGTATTGCTGTTTACGATCGTAAGCAATGCACATATGTTTTACAGAAATAATGATTAAGAGAGGCAGGTGTTTAGCGGCATCTGCCTCTCTTAGAAAGGAGAACCAATGAACATATTAATAAATCCGGTAGCACTGGCGGCAGCTCCGCAGTGGGTAATTGACCTGTTATCCGGCGGCTCGGTATATACCATAGCACAGGAATTGTGGAATTTTGTTATGGGAATAGCATATACGCTCATGGGTAAAAATGTTACTTCATTTACCACTCCGGCAATTAATGCAATTGCACAGGCACTTGGTCTTGGTGGCAATATTGGCGCATGGGATTATATAAAGAATACGGCGTTTCCGTTGTTCATGTCTATGGGTGCAGTGTTCTTAAATATGTTTACCCTTATAGGTTTCTGCCGTCAGGCAAGCAACCTGAAAGAAGGAATAACAATGGAAGCATGGATAGAACTTTTCATAAAGCTTGTAATTGCCAATATCCTGATGACAAACTGCCTTGATATAATGCAGGAATTTACCGGTTTTGCAATCACAACGACCAAGGTGCTGCTTCCAAAGGGAGTGCCTACTGTAATAGGCGGTGATTATGATGCCGGATTCAGACTGGCAATGCTGATGCTTGCGCCTATATATCTTATCATATCAGGTGTATGCTCAATCACTGTTCTTATTGAGATACTTGGAAGATTCTTAAATCTGTTCATGCTGATGGCTGTTGCTCCTCTTGCACTTTCTACACTTGCAGGAGGAAGAGGTCTTGAAAATTCAGCTATAGCGTGGTTTAAAAGCTTTCTTACTAATGCGCTGCAGATAATAATAATAGCACTTGTAATGCAGCTGTGCGCCGGACTTAATGCAGGTCTTACAGGCATGTGTAATACAGGTCTTTTAGCCTCATGGTTTGACGGGGCCGTGGCGGTGATATTATCACTTATATTCATGCCGTTTATGGCAACCGCAGTAAAATCAAGCGACAACTTCTTAAAGAGGGCATTTGATTTAAGATAATTATTGTGACGGATTCCGTCACACAGAAAGGAATGAAAGCAGATGAAAATTAACATAAATAAGGATTTCCTGAAAGAGTATAAAAACGATTTCTGGAAAGGCTTTTCTATGACAGATATTGTACATATTGCAGAAGGTTTTCTATGTGCGGGTGCAGTGGTTGCCGGGCTTGTGATTGGGTTTAAGATACCGATAACGATAGCAATATATTGTGCAGTTCCTGTAGCTGCACCAGTCATATTCATAGGCTTTTACAAGTATCAGGGCTATTTGTCAGTCAAAGAGCTTGTGAAAGAATATATGTATACAGGCAATACTAAAAGACTTCTGTATGAATCAGAAGAGACAGAACCAGACAGAAGATTCAGGATTACAGGATACACTGATAACAAAAACAAAGCAGAAAGCAGAAGAAAGGGGGCTTAACCATGGCATTTTATATGAATCCGGCGAAAAGATTCAGTGACAGCATAACACTTACTGCAGCACCAGTTAAAACACCTAAGAACACCAGGGAATCATTGTTTATACATAAGGCATATCCTAACGGCATATTCCAGATTGAAAAGGGAACTGGCAGGGGTGCTGTACTTTATGACAGATGTTACACATTTACAGATATATCATATGTCAATAAAGATGATGAGGACAAGGCAAATGTCCTTCTTTCCCTGATGGATTTCTTAAAGGGAATGAGTACATCATTTAAGATAACAGTGTCTAACCAGTATCAGAACATGACACAGTTCGTTAATGATATATTCACAGATATTAACAGGAGTGATTATCCGGAAGTAAGCAAGGGAATAAGCATGTGGATTAAAGAGAAGATGGAAGATTCTGACCTGCACGACTTAAACAGAGTCCTTACACTTACAATAACAGTCAGGACAAGAACATATGATGAGGCAAGAAGCTACTTTCTTGCAATGGATACGGAGCTTGAAAGACTGTTTGGCGCAATGAGGAGCATAATAGTACCAATGAAGGCTGAACAGAGGCTTAACATGATTCGCAATTTCTTCTATCAGGAAGAAAAGAAGGAATATGATTTCAGCCATGATGCATTGTATGATGTCATTCCTATATCAGTAGACCAGTACAGGGATTTCCTCATGTTTAATAATGACACATATGTATCAGTGCTGTTTGCCAGGGATTATGATACAGCACTTGATGAGGGAAAGCTTATACATACGATATCTGATACAGCTTACCAGTCCTTTGTGACAATAGATTATGCGCCTGTTGAGCATGCGGTAACAAGAAGCATGTTAAGAAGTGCATATGGAAACAACGAGAGGGCAATCAGCCAGGAAGCTGATTCCAAGAAGAGCAACAACCAGTCTGTTACCGGAATATCCTACAACAAGAAAAAGAAGAAAGCAGAGCTTGAAGGATATATGGACCAGCTGGATGATGATTCAGAGGAATGTATACAGGCAGGTCTTTTAGTTGTTGTTACCGCTGGAAGTGAGGATGAGCTTGCTGCAAGGATAGAGTCAATACAGCGTACAGGAAAGAACGCAGGAGCATATCTTGAGACATATAATTATGTGCAGCTTAAGGCATTTAATACAGCACTTCCAACAGGTGTAAGACAGGTAAAGAAGATGCGAAGCTTTTACACATCTTCCCTGGTAGCACTGCAGCCGTTCTTTGCACCGGAAGTTACAGAACCGGGAGGAATATTTTACGGAATCAACAACACTACCAAGAATCTTGTGTTTGCCAACCGTAAGACATTAACCTCTCCTCATGGAATAATAATAGGACCGACAGGAAGCGGCAAGAGTTATCTTATAAAGGAGACAGAAATAACCCAGACACTTTTATCCACAGATGATGATATCCAGATAATAGACCCGCAGAATGAGACACAGAATGTATGCGCCATGTACGGCGGTCTGTTCCTTGATTTCACACCTAAATCAGATATACATATAAATCCTATGGAAGTACCGTTAAGCCTGTTTAAAGCCGGAACAAAGAAGGACAGGGAACTGTTTATTGCGGATGTTACAAAATGGGCGACAAGCTTCACGGAATCTGTAATGAAAAAGATTGTATATACGCAGGAACACAGCAACTTCATTGAGCAGGCAGTTCAGAAGGTGTATGAGAAAGTCTTTGCAGGAAGGACGCTGATTCAGCCAACAATTAAAGACGTGCGTAAGGAGTTAATGAGCCTTGAGGAAGCCAATGATAATAAGCATGATAAAGCAATAATACATGAGATGGTAAACTGCCTTTACAGCTATACGGAAGGTGTGTATGACATGTTTGCTTATCCGTCTGATGTGGATATAAGCAGCTACAGACTTGTTGCGTTCGGACTTAAGAATGTTGATGAGAATTACTGGCAGCCAGTAATGATATCAATAATGTTCTTCCTTTCGATCAGGATGAATTATAACCAGGAGCTGCAGAAGGCTACAAGACTTGTTGTCGATGAAACGCAGGTTGTAACCAAGAATGCTTCATCAGCACAGATACTTCTGGATGCAGTAATCACATACCGAAAGTTTGGAGGCATAGTTACCCTTGCAATGCAGAATCTTACAAGGGCACTGGAAAATCCTGATTTAAGGGATATGTTTCAGAATTGCGGATATAAGATGTTCTTCCAGCAGGCAGGAGAAGATGCAGAAAGGCTTTCAAAGATACAGGATTTGACAACGGCAGAGTACGAGGCATTAAAGAGTGACAGACCCGGAAGGTCGGTGATGGTATGGGGCAAGAAGGTAATAATTTTAGACAGCCTTATGAGTAAAGATAATCCTCTCTATGAAGTCTTTTCAACAAACTTCCATGAGAAAGCCGAAAAGGCACGACAGGAAAAAATGAAGGAAGCTGCAATGAAAGAGGCTGCATATGGGAATTAATTTTGCTGATGAAAAAGTGAATATAAAATCAACAGTACAGTTTGGCTCAAAGAGAAAAATAACTAATCCGGTTCAGGAAGAGATAAGAAAAAGTGGATTAAAAATACCGAAGCCTGAATACGAAAAACTGTCTGTAGAAAATTATATGACAGAAGAAGAATACAAAGCTTTTTCGACACTTCCACCGTCACAGCAAAAGAGGGCATTTGAAGTCTTTAAACAGTCGCCGGAGTATAAAAGGTTTAAGAAAAATCTTGATGCACAGACAAAAATATTTTCAAAGGATGTGACGGATTCCGTCACATTTTTTGAAAGCAACATGGATACTGCAGGTTCAGATAATACCCGGACCGATAATAAAAAGCGCAGAAGCAATTCACATGAAGATGCAGAAAGCAGAGGATATTCCTTAAGGACTTCTGATGATAATTCAATGAACATAAGCCGTCAGGAAGCATTAAAAACTTCAACAGAGAGTGCAGAAAATGCAGGAAAGCAGGCGGCAACAGCAGCCAGAACCGGAGCAAAAACAGCGGCCCAGACTGGAGCTGCCGCCGGCACCGGAGGAGCAAGTGAAGTGGCAAAGGCGGCTACGGAGGCAGTTAAAAAATATTCTGATACATTAAAGGAAGCTGCAGCACAATCTGAATCAGAGCCTGCGGATTACGAGACAGAACATTCATCTGATATTGCAATATCAAAATCAGATATGGGAGTTATACAGAAAATAACAGCGGTAATCATGGCATTTGCAGCAGCTTTAATATCACAGCTTGGAATTGTTTTTATTCCACTGCTTATTGTGTTAGCTGTTGTTATAGTGATTGTTTCGCTTCTTGTTGCACTTATATCATCAATTGCCGGAGCTGTTAGGGACGCATCATCTGCACAGGTCATTGCAGGATTATACAGACAACTTTTATCAGATAATACAATAAGCTATTCTGATGAAGTAAAAGATGCTGCAGCAAATGAAAAGATAGAAGACTATGTGAATTATCTTATGGCAATAATGGAAGTTGAATCACATGGAATAGGAACTGATGTTATGCAGTCCTCAGAATCTGCAGGACTTCCCCCTAACAGCTTTAAGACACCACAGGAGTCGATTGCACAAGGTTCAAAATATTTTGCTTCATGTGTAACAAAAGCCTCTGAAAAAGAGTGTGACATAAATACAGCAATACAGGCTTACAATTATGGAACAGGTTTCATTGATTATGTGGCTGAAAATGGAAAAGTGTACACACTTGATTTGGCAATTGCATTTGCAGAGGAAAAATCCGGAGGCAGACAGGTTGATTATAAAAACCAGATAGCCATTGATTACAATGGTGGATGGCGTTATGCCTACGGAAATATGTTTTATGTACAGCTTGTTAATCAGTACATATACAATTATAAAAATACAACGGTGCAGAAAATTGTTGACGAAGCAATGAAATATTCCGGCTGGGATTACATATCCGGTGGAAGCACTCCTGATGATGGAGGCTTTGACTGTTCGGGTCTAGTACAATATGTATACGGTCAGGCAGGCATAGATTTACCGAGACTTGAAAAGGAACAGTTTGAAGTTTGTGAAGAAATTGAAGCAGACAAGGCAGAGCCGGGTGATTTGATTTTTTATAAAAATGAAACCTCTGATGGGGAGATAGGACATGTGGCAATCTACCTTGGAAACGGAAAAGTTTTTGAAGCAGGAGACCCGGTTGGAATATACAGTGCAACAGATGAGTGGCATAAAACGAACCAGCTTCATGTCGGAAGAGTGAAAGGAATTGAAGATGCTGGCAGTGAAAGTGATGATTAAAAGTGAAAGGACTAAACGGACATGACAGATAAAATTTTAGCAAAGATTAATACAGAATATGAACTGTTCTTCATGCAGATGATGAGCTGTACAAAAGAACTTCTGTACTCACGAAGCAGAGAGATTGAAACGAAAAAAGCTATCACATCTTTCTTAAGAGACGAGGTGAAAAATAATAAAGACATCAAGCTTATAAGGATGAGTACATCAATCAATCTTCTTGACGAGTTTTACAGATATGCAACAGACCATGAAGATATTTCTCTGGATGAAGCAATGAAAATTTATATGAAAAATTACACGGATTAATTTAAGCCCCCTAAAAAAATCGGAAGATTTTTTTAAGAAAATATTTAAAGCCTTTTACAAGAATACGCAAAAACCGGAGCGCAGATTTTTAAAATCAGCGTTCCGGTTTTTAGAAAATTTAAGGAGAAAATTTTCATGAAGGAAAATAAAAGTGTGATGGAAAAATGTAAATATCTGTGCCATGTGCTGTGCCAGAGGGTCTTAGGGATACTCCCTAACAAGGTTGCAAGCCACTTTTTAAGGGGCGATTTTGTATGACAAAATGCGTATCTTGCAAAAAGAAGTAGGAAAAATTGTGGAAAAAGTGTAACAGAGGGCGAAAATGTAACAAAATCTGTTACACGCAGACAGGCTCTGTGTTACAGGGGTGTAACAAAAATGTAACAGGGTGTAACAGTGTAACAGGCATGTAACAAAAATGTAACAGCACATGTTACACATTTTGTAACAGATGTAACAGGCAACGATAAGAAAGGAGACAGTGAAAATGTCAAGGTTAGTAAGAGTATCTGATGATATCTACAGTGCGTTAGAAATCATGCAGCCGGATGGGTGGAGTATGCCGAAAACAATTGATGCAATGCTTCGTCCTGTTATCAATGCAATAAGCAGAGTAGTAACAGAAAATGGAGATTCACAAGAAGAATTTCCAGTGAGGGTTAAAAAAATTACAGAAGAAATTATTGAGGTTCTTCCACAGGTTCTGTCACAGGATGAAGTGAAAAATAATTCGGAAATTTTTGAAGAACCAGATGAAAACATTTCATCAGAGGAACTGGAAATTGTCTATGAAGAAATCGAAAAGTTAAAGCAGAAGGTGAAAATAATTGAAGAAAAAATATCCGGCGGCTGCATTGAAAATATATCCGAACCGGAGAAAAATCTTCTAAAACTTTTTGCAGCGACACCTACAAAGGAGTCTCCCAGTTGTACCGGATTCTTTGGAGAGCCGTATGTAGAAGCTGCACCGGATGAGATAAGATATTATACGCAGTATGTAACGAAAAGGATTCCGGCAAGCCTCCCATCCAGCAACGGATGGAACAACTTCTGCTGGACACTCGATATAGAAAAGCATCAGGGAGCATTGCTTAGAAATGCAGAAAATATAATTGCAAAGTTTTCAGTTCCTGATAAAAAGATAATGATTACATCTGATGAAATGGTGTTCGTCTGGTATGACTTTGAAGGAACATTTGATGAAATGATTACAGAGTGTGAGAAGCGTGTTGCAAAAAAATATGCAGGAAGGGAAACACTCTGGATTATGAAAGGACTATCACATATGACAACACCACAGCGTGATGAGTTAAGATTCAGACAGCAGATAGTAAATAATGAAATGAGAAAGAGAGGATTAAAAGAATATGACACTGTCAGCATTATCTAAAAAGATTGAAAAGGTTGAAAATGAAATTAGCAAATATCAGAAAATTATTTCTGACAAGAAAAAGGAACTTGCTGAATTGAAAAAGCAGCAGCATCTGTTACAGGTGCAGGAAAAACAGAAGATGGGAGAGAACTTCATTTCCACTCTGGAAGAAAAACTTGGAACAGAAGTGACAGACGAGATGCTTAAGAAATTTCTTGCGATTGCAAACGAAAACGCAGGTGAAAGTTCAAAAGTTTCTAATGAAAATGATGATAATAATTCTGAAAGCATTAATGAAAGCACGACAGAAAATATGACGGACTCCGTTACATATAATCATCAGACATACTAAATAAATTGCATGATAAAAATGGGATGGCAGAAATAAATGCCATTCCATTTTTTACTGCAGGAAGGATTGATGTATGGATAAAAAGGAAGGTCGGCACAGCATAAGAATCATTGTGCGCATGACAGAAAATGAATACGAAAAGTTTGATACACTTTATAAAAAAGCGAAAGAAAAATCGGACGGATTAAGAAAGAGTGACTTCATGAGGTCGCAGCTAATTTATGAAAATAATGAAAGACAATTGAAGGAAATCATGAACGAACTCCGCAAGCTACGCACAGAATTTCATCAGGGGTTATTAAGACTTACCGCATATAATGACAAGGAATCTGTTGAACACATGAAAGAACTTCTTACCCAGGCTGATGAAAAGATAGATGATATTAAAATAAGACTGGAGGCAGTAGATGGCGACAACGATACTTAAAAATATAAAAGAAGCTGCAAAGGGAAGACCATCACAGCATCTTATTAATTCAATTAAATACATAATGAATCCTGATAAAACAGAAGGTGGTCTGTGGGTAGGAAGCAATGCAGGGGTTACTCCTGATGAAATATACGACTGCATGATGAGTACAAAAAAAGAATATGGAAAAGAGAACGGCAGGCAGGGATATCATTATGTAATATCATTCCCTCCTGGCGCATGTGATGAAGCTACATGCTTTAAAGTCGGAAAAGAATTTTGTGAAGCATATTTTGGTGATGGTTACGAATATGTCTTTGCTGTTCATAACGACCATGAACACATGCACTGCCATATTGTATTTAATTCTGTCGGAAGGATGGACGGAAGCAAGTACAGATATGTAAACGGAGACTGGGAGAAATACATCCAACCAGTCACGGATAAGATAACAGAAAAGTATGGGCTTGGAAGACTTGAGTATGATAAATCTTCAAAGAGAAAAGGAAAATCCTATGCAGAACATTCTGCAGGAAAAGCAGATAAGTTTACATGGAAAAAGATAATAAGACTTGATATAGACATGGCGGTGTCCGTATCAAATAATCTGCATGAATATTTTGAAGAAATGAGAAGAATGGGTTATGACATTCGCATAGGCCAGTCTGAAAAGCATGGTGATTATATATCATATCATCATCCGGCAATGAAAGAGGTTGATGGAAAGACTTCCAAGAGAGCCAGAAGGGATTATAACTTAGGACCGGGTTATACATTTGCAGATATTAAGAGAAGAATCATGCAGCCGGATAAAGATATAATTCCACCTGATACCGTATATGTAAAGGATAGGCTTACTACTATTACGGAACACAAGGACTCAAGATTTCAGGTGTGTGCAATAATGCGTTACGGACAGGCAAGCCAGTACCACTATTTTGATTTGCAGCTAAAAGAGCAGATAAGGGTAAGACAGGATTTGATCGGAATCGATAAGCTGCTTGAAGAATGTAATTACATTTTGGATAACGATATAAAGAGCGTGGAACAGGCAAAGGAAAAACTGGATGCAGTTAAGCAGGAGATAAAGACAGTCAAGGATTTAAAAGGCGACAGGACATATTCTGACGCAGATATTAATGTAGACGATTTAAGAGTAAAAAATGAGTATGAAGACATCTACAGAAAACTTATTAATGCCAGGGCAGAAATGACAGATGAAGAATACGAAACGCTGTCTGATAGGCTGGAAGAAATAGAAGCAGCTCATCCGGACATTGTAAAAGGAAATTTAACAACTGCTTCTGAATATGATAAAAGACTTGAAATGCTCTACGCAGAAAAGAGAATACTTTCAAGAATCATAAAGGAAGCAGATGTGACGGAATCCGTCACGCAAAGACCGCTGGTTAAAATCGCTGCTGAAAGGTCAATGAAAAATACAAAGGCAGTTCAGGATAATATATCAGAGCAGGCATCCGAAAATGTGACGGATTCCGTCACACAGAATGTACCGAAAGGGGGATTATAAAATATGGAACTTACAGAGGAACAGAAACTTGTAACAGGAATAGCAGATTATTTTAATATTGAAGTACCGGATATCATATCTGAATATGTGACAGATTCCGTCACGGTGCAGAGAATGATATATGCAATAGTAACGGTCAGGAATACAGAAAGACTAAAGAGACTCTATAATGCTAATAAAAATACATTTTATGATGCTGTACAGAATTACAATTCAGAAGCATACATGGAAAATGACAAACTGGCTTCACAGATAAAGGAAGCTAACGACCTTGCCGTTAAAGTGACGCAGGCAAATATTGAGATAAGAGACCTGTTCCAGAACCAGGTCAAGGCTGCATATGATAAGGAGAAGGAAACACAGAAGAAGCTTATGGAGCAGTACCAGCTTACGCTTAATGAAAAGGAAAGAGCCTACAAACTTATGATGACACAGCGTGATGAGGCACGACAGGAAATAAAGAATCTTGAATATAAGCTTTCACAGGCACAAGACAGAATAAATATGAGCAGTGCAGCTTCTGCAAAAGATGAAGCTGATAAGAAAACAGGCAGATTACACAGACTGTTTGAGAAAAGAAAAAGGAAGGATGAAAATGCAGCTTACATATATGATGCATTTGTAAAAGAGATTGCAACGGATAAACGCTTTTCTGCAGAACAGAAAGACTTCCTGATGCGCTGCATGGAAGATGGTATTGCATATGAAGAAATAAGAAGAATCGCAAGACCGGAGCTGGATGTTGAAATGATGGAACGCCTGGCGAATTACTACAGGAAAAAGATAAAATAACCTTGTAAAATATTGCAAAAACCCTTTCAATTTCCTTGTATGTATTCAAAATAGAATTTTTGATACAGATTGTACCAAACTGGACTAGATTGGACTAATTAGATATGCTACTCTATACTTGCATTAAGTGTAAGGAACACAGATAAATAAGACTAAATGAGACTGGATGAGACTAATTAGATGTGTTACATTATACTTGCAAGAAGTATAAAAAGAGGATTTAAAACAGGTGTGAATCTGATTAGGCAGGTTTGCACCTTTGTTTTAAGTCCTTTTTTTATGCAAAAATGTGACGGAATCCGTCACAATTATTATCTAATCCAGACAGAAAGGACGGTAAATTTTATGACAAAGAATGAAGTAATCGAATTAGTTAAAAGTGGAAGATTAAGAGGTTTCCTGCCGCCGGAAATGGCACAGTATGAGGTTAATGTAGAGCAGATGGGTTCATACACAGGAATCGTTCTGGTTAATCCTGAACAGAAAAGCGCTGCATACCCGGTGTTTAATCTTGACAGGGCAATGGAAAGACTGCAGTTTATTAATTCAGAGGAAGAAGTGGCAGAATTACTTGCAGGAAGCATGAACCGATTCATACAGGCTGCACCACAGGGCAATATTGATATTGAAGGATTAAGGGAGAAGTTATCAAGCTATGAGGCTGCAAAGCCTTATATATTCATGGATGCCGTATCACATAATTACAGCAATGACAGAGCTGTTGTATATGAAAAGAACGGCATGAAGTTTGTCCCTAAACTCATGGTATCCAACGGAACGCAGGAGAGGTCAGTGTCGGCAATACCAAAGGAATGGCTCTTAAGGCAGGGAATAAGCGAAGAGAGACTTATCCAGGATGCCATATCAAACACAGCAAATGTCACATCTGTATCAATAAATTCCATGAGTGACATATTTTCTAACATGAATGCTGATTTTGAGATTTCAGCTATGCCAGAGACAATGCTTGTCGTAACCAACGCAAATAAAACAGGAGGCGCATCTCTTATTCTGGATGATAATGTAAGACAGAGAGTATCAGAGCTTTATGGCGGTAATGACTTCTTTGTTATTCCTTCATCCATCCATGAAGTTATAACACTTCCTGTTGGTAATACTATATTAAGTCCTGCGAGTACTTTTAGTCCGTTCCAGCCAGATTCTGAAACACTGCAGTCAATCATGGAAATGGTATCCGAGGTTAATGAAACGCTTGAGGATGAGGAAATATTAGGATATTCGGTAAGCATATATGATGCAGATAAACATGTGCTTGAAAAAGGTACAGAATACTGCATCAATAAGCAGATTGACAAGGTAAGAAACTTAAGAATCAATGAACTTAAAGAGATGGGAGAAATACAGCCGGATATCAAGCCGGATAATGATAATCCTAAATTATAATGTGACGAGTTGCGTCACATTGTGACGGAAACCGTCATAAGCACATATCAATATTAATCAAGGGGCAGGCATGTAAAATTGTCTGTCCTTTTTAAGAAAGGAGCGTATATGGACAAAAATGTATATGGAAGCCTGATAAGCAGGTTAAGACAGGATAACAACATGACAACACAGGAGCTTGCTAATATTCTTCTTATTACACCAGAAAAAATGATGAGAGTGGAAGCTGGGGAAGAGATACTGACAGACAGCGAGCTTACACTGTGCGCCAATGTACTTGACGCATCAAGTGCCGCTTTAAGGAAAGGTGAGTACAGACCGAGAACAACAGCGGCAGAACTGGAAGAAAGCCTCGGAAAGTTTCAGGAGCTTTATAAGGCTGCGGCAAAATCAGAAGCAGCCATACTGGATATGCTGCAGGAGCTTAATCCATCCGAGAGATACCGGGGAAGATATCTTGATGAGCAGACGGCAACAAGGACGGCTGGTTTTGCAATATATGACAACCTGGCTGCTGATTATGTCCGTGATGAAAAGGGTGAGCCTCTTATGTATGCAACAGCAAAGGAAGCTTTTCAGGCGGTAAAGGAGCTTGAAGAAAAATATGAGCAGGAAAAGACTGCATCCGAAAATGTGACGGAATCCGTCACAACTGATATCACGGATGGAATCAGTGCAGACAGTGAGAATACACCTGATATGACTGATGAACCTGATATTGAACAGACCACAGGAATGAGAATATAAAATGTGATGGAATCCGTCACGGAAAGGAAATGACAATGAGTGAATACAGCAACAGCATTTATGCTGACTATGGGAAAATTGCAAGAGGCATGAAAATGTACTTTAAGATAAGCCAGCCGGCAATGTATGCAACAATAAAGCTTATACAGTTCATGGCAAGGGGTGTAAAAGCAAAGTTCTTTGACAAGGATATCACAGAAAATTTCACAAAGTTTCTTAAGGAGACAGGCGGTGATTACAGCATATTCAGAGTTCCGTTCAAGGAAAGTGATACCAGAGAAGCTGCGATCGGAAATATTAAAAATTATCTTGATAAAGCAGGTGTGAAATACTGCATACTGGAATCTGTAAATGATGAGGATAAGGCGGTGCATGTAAGCATTGCCAGAAAAGATGAGCAGAAGTTTAATGTAATGTTTACTGACTATATCAAGGCAAACCTTACATCTGATAAGGAACTTAATTCAAACGACCTTATTAATCTTACAAACGGTAAGACAACAATAGTGTCTGTTCCGGATGCAGCCCTTGATGTAATGAAAAATGCACTTACAGAAACGAAAGTAAATTTTGCAGAGCTTCCTGACCTTATACCGGATGATGGAGAAAAGCAGTTAAGGGTTGCTACGGCAGACTTAAATACAACAAAGCAGTGCTATGAGAGCTATAAACACTCTCTTATAAAAAATGCTTCTGCAGATGTGACGGAATCCGTCACAAATGTACCGGATATGAAGATATACTCCGAAGATGATTATTTAAACACTGCAAGAAGAAGCCCGGATGAGTACATGGAGTCTGCATCAGATGAAATTAAGGCACAGATAGCAGAGTTTGAACAGCTTGAAGCAACAGAAGCAGAGAAAGCCATGCAGAAATGGGATATGGAAATACAGGACAGCAAGAATGTAAACTGTCAAGCACTAAGAGGCAACATGGCATTTTCGGAAATATCCATTGATAAGGAAACACTTGTTGACCGTAACAATATTAATGCACAGCTTGAGCAGAGATTTCCTAACTTCTTCTTCTGTACAGTGCCGGGAACTAAGGGAGAGCAGACATTAATGCTTCCAAAGAATCAGGTATTTGCTGTAAATGATGCAGATAAGGCAAGATATGTTGCATTTGTAAACAACCAGAAGCCTGTGAAATTATGGGTAAAAGGTGAGCCGGATGGCGGAACTACATACAAGACCGGAAAAGAGTTGTTTGAAAAATTCGATAAGCACGACAACAATGCTGAACTTACCAGAAATATATCAAAGGCACTTGAAGCTGCACCTGTGCCAAAAGCTGCTCCGGTAAAGTGATTTTAAATGTGACGGAATCCGTCACGATGTAACATTGATGTCACATGAGAGGAGGATAAAACCATGGATATATCAGATGACAAGATGAATGTATATAAAGACCTTGCAAGAAAATGTGAGAGCTTTGAACTGTTTAAGTGGATTGTTGGAGACAAGGAATCCTGGATGACCGAAGCAGGAAAGGCAGAGACAGAAACAATACTTAAGACAATCTACAACGGAGTACATATTACAGACAGGCAGAGACTGTTCGTGGATATGGACGGAACACTTGCAGAGTTTAAGACTGTGGATACACTGGAAACACTATACGAAAAAGATTACTTCCTTCACCTTAAGCCTAATGAAAATGTCTTAGGAGCAATAAAGCAGCTTATTGCAGATAATGATTTTGATGTATATATACTGTCTGCATATCTGACAGACAGCCGCTATGCACTTGAAGAAAAAAATGCCTGGCTTGATAAATATCTGCCGGAGCTGCCGCAGGAAAAGAGACTCTTTGTACCATGCGGAACAGACAAGAGCGTTGCAGTTCCGGGGCTTATAAGACCAGATGACTACCTGCTGGATGACTATACCAAGAATCTGTCAGAATGGGAGCCTCCGGCAAAGGGAATAAAGCTGATTAACGGAATCAATCATACTAACGGAACATGGCAGGGAGATAAGATACAGTTCACACATGCACCGGAAGAATTAAGCAGCATGATTTCAGATGTCATGAAAGGATGGACACATTTTTATGAAGACAGGATTGTGACGGATTCCGTCACAATGCACAGCACAAAAAATGACAACAGGGGTGAATATGATATTGAGATAACAGAGGTTCTGCAGAAAGTGGTAAGCACGAAAGCTGCAAGTCTGCAGGAAGCAATACAGGATGTTGAGGAGCAATATCATAATTCAGAAATCATTCTTGATGCAGATGATTTAAAAGAAACTACCATTGAGGCAGCCCATCCGCAGCTGGATGAGGAAATAACAACAGATTTAAGAGGTATTTTTTTGTGATGTAAAAATCCAGTGTGACGGAATCTCGTCCTAATGTGACGGAATCCGTCACATGTGAGATAGGAGGATGATAATATGTTAGATGTAAAATACGCAGGTTTTGGCGGATATATGGAAGTTCCCTGTTATGAAGATGAAAACGGAAAGCTGTATTTTGATGAGAATAATGGAATAGGCGGTTTAAATCTATATACAGGAGCATATAGGGATGAGTTCGGGGATATCTTAGGAGAGCCAGATAAGAAGGTAACAGAAGATGTAAGATGTGCAGAGCCGTTTGCAAGACATACAAGGGAAAATGATTACCGGATGCTTGGCAGGCTGAAACAGGATTGTGAATATTTCCTTGGGTACGGAGCTGGAAATGAAGATGCACTGTACTATAAGAATGTTGCGGCCCATTGTGATGCAATGGAAAAGCTGTGGAACTCATTTTCAGAAGCTGATAAACCGGAATGGCTTTCAATGGAAGATATAAATGAGTACAGGCATGTAATGACCAAAGCACTTGAGGATAAAGAAAAGAACAACCTTACGGCATGTGTTTATGGGCTTACAGCAGCACTTGACGCATCAAATAAAGTGCTTGAAGCATCACAGAATACAGAAACAGAAGTGACAAAATCTCGTTCCAATGTGACGGAATCCGTCACATATGAAATGCAGGAAACGGAAGAAGAATATAAAGAAGAAGCAATACCAAGATTATAAGGCAGGCACATAAAAGTGTCTGTCTTTTTGTATGGAGGAATAAGCAAATGGATATTCAGATAACCAGACTTAAAGAGTACATAGAAAAGCAGCCGGAGGATTTCTTTGTAACGGCAGACCTCACAGCCCTTACAGATAAGATGGATGGGATAGACAGGAAAGAGGTGAAGGAAGATGAACATAGATACAGTTAAGGCGCAGGAGAATCTTGATGAACCTGAAAAGGCGTTTGAACTGGATAATGTAGCCGTAAGACTTGTAAGAAGCAGAGAACCACTTATGTCAGATGAACCCTTCAGCAATCCAGACAGTGTTGTAAGGGCATTGTCAGAACAGATGAGGGATTTTGACAGGGAAGTGTTAGGAATCATAAATCTTGACAGCAGAATGAGACCTATAAATGTAAGCTTTGTATCTGCCGGAGCTGTGAATGGTACATTGTCACACCCCAGAGAGATATTGAAAGCTGCAATATTATCTAATGCAGCAAGCATGATGCTCATACACAATCATCCAAGCGGATATCTCATTCCAAGCAAAATGGATGTACAGATTACAGACCGTATGATACAGCTATGTGACCTGGTAAATATACCGCTATTAGACCACATCATTGTTGGTGGGGATAAGGAAGAATATTTCAGCTTTTCAAGCCAGAAGGTACTGCCAGAAGCAGATAATTATTTTACAGAAAATTATCTTAATCTTGAATTTACCATGCAGCCGGAAAGACAGGATAAGGAGCTGACAGATGATTACAATGGACTTATGCCGGTGATAGAAGAACCGCTGGCAGCATATAACCGTGAAGACCGTGTGAAGGAAATAACACAGCAGCTTGAAGATGGAATAAAAGATATGTTTACCAGTGAAAAATACATGGGTTATCTAAACACAATGTCTAAATTCCATGGATACAGTCTAAATAACACGCTTCTTATTGCAGCGCAGAATCCGCAGGCTTCACTTGTAGCAGGTTTCAAGTCATGGGAAAAGAACTTTGACAGGCATGTAAAAAGAGGCGAAAAAGCAATAAAGATACTTGCACCAGCTCCTTATACAAGAAAAGTTCTGCACGAAAAGGTAAATCCTGATACCGGGGAAATAATCCTTGATAAGAATGGCAATCCGGAAAAAGAAGAAACAGAAATAAAGCTCACATCATTCAGGGTTGTGTCCGTGTTTGATGTCTCACAGACGGAAGGTAAGGAACTGCCAAGCATGGCACATGACCTTGAGGGCAATATAAATGATTACCCGCTGTATATGCAGGCACTTAAAAAAGTATCAGATGTTCCTATTCGCTTTGAGGAAATAGATGGAGCTGCTCATGGCTATTATAACAGGACAACAGACAGCATAGCGGTAAAATCAGGAATGAGTGAAAGCCAGACTGTAAAGACCATGATACATGAGATAGCACATTCAATACTGCATAATGACAATGCAGCTGATGCCGGAGAGAAGAACAGAAGGACAAAAGAGGTAGAGGCTGAAAGTGTTGCATATACAGTATGCAAACATTTTGGTATAGATACATCTGATTATTCATTCGGTTATATAGCCGGATGGTCGGCAGATAAGGAATTGAGCGAGTTAAAAGCCTCTCTTGAAACAATAAGAAAAACCTCATCAGGTCTTATAACCGACATTGAAGATAAGCTTGAAAAGCTAAGACTTGATAAAGATATGAATGTATCAGAGCAGGCATCCAAAAATGTGACTGAATCTCGTCCCAATGTGACGGAATCCGTCACAGGTGAATTACAGCACAGCAGAGATATGATGATGGCAGCTCTTGGGAGTACAGGTGACCTTCTTTCTTCATATGAAAATAAAGCTTCTGGGAATGTGACGGAATCCGTCACAGTTGTAGCAGAAGAAAAAGTCGGATATGAAAGCCGCATGTCTGTCAGGGAGGCTATAGAAAACAGGGAGCATACATATCATAGTGCATATGCAGATATTGGAATGGTGCTTGATAACTATACCACAGATGAATTAATAGAATATCTTAAGAATAATGAGCCTGGTGGGGAAAGTTCATTAAGAAACTATGTGGAAAGTCAGATAATAGGAGCGCAGATTAACAGGGAGCGTTACCAGTCAGAAAATAATTTTGTGACGGAATCCGTCACGGATGATATGACTTATGAGCCTGATATTGAACAGACCACAGGAATGAGAATATAAAATGTGACGGAATCCGTTACGGAAAGGAACTGCATGTTTACAAAAAATAAAGTACAGATAAGTACATATATGGTTCTGCTTATACCATTTATCTTTCTGGGAATATTTGCATCCGGGCTGTTATCATTTCCAGATTTAACCCTGATGAATATTGGGGATAAAGTGATGTATCTTTTATATCACATTTGGGAATACAAGAGATTCTTTAATGAAAAGACAATGATGTGTATTGGCTGGTCGGTTATATTATGGGTTTTTCTATGCTCATACATTATGTATCATTTCAGAGATTTTCATTCCGACATTCAGAACGGAAGTGAAGAATGGGCTGACCCATACGAAGTAACTAAGCGCAGGGCTAATCCTGACGACAGTAAAAACCGTATCTTATCCCAGCATGTTAAAGTTGATACACAGGGAGACAGAAAGCCGTCTAATAACAACATGCTTGTAATAGGTTCTGCCGGAACATATAAAACAACATCTGTTGTAGCCAGAAACCTTCTTAAAGCCCAAAACAATATAATTGCCCTGGATGTAAAGGGTGAGCTTATGTTTAAATACGGATTATATCTTAAGCAGCAGGGATATACAGTAAGATGTCTTAATCTTAAAAATCCTGAAATGTCGGATAGATATAATCCTTTTGCATATATAGAGAATGAGGAAGATTTGATAAAACTTATAGCCAACATACAACAGTCGCTTACACCGCCTGATGCAATGAAGGGAGACCCGTTCTGGGATGATGGAGTTGCCCTTTATCTGCAGGCGGTGTTTTATTATGAATGGTGGTATGCTAAAAAAGAGGGCAGAAAAGGAACATTTAATAATGTATTGAAGCTTGTAAATGATGAGGCTAAAAAAGCTGATGTTAAAGTTGAGAAAGGCAAGCAGCCTCCAACACTTTTACAGCTTAAAATGGATAAGCTTGCTAAAGAAGACAGCGAGGATAATCCGGCAGTAAGGGATTACAGAAAGCTTAAAGAAGGAGCGAGCGAAACAGTACGCTCTATCATTATTATTACAAACGCAAAGCTGAAATTATGTGAAACAGCAGCTCTTAAGAGAATCTTTGAAGATGATGACCTGAATATCCGGGAATTTGCTACAGGTGTCGGAGGAACACTTGATAACCTGACAAATAATAAGCTGGCATTATTTTTATGTGTAAATGATAATGATAAGTCTTATAACTTTGTCTGCTCAATGTTGTACACCCAGGCATTAACAATATTAAGCAGAATGGCAGATGATGATTTCAGGGACAGGGGTGGCGCACTTCCAATTCCTCTTGAAATATGGATGGATGAATTTTATGCCGGAGCAAGACCTGCAGATACAGAACAGTTAATGGGTGTAATACGAAGCAGAAACATAAGCATGATACCTATACTGCAGTCAGTTGCACAGATTAAAGCGTTATTCTCTGCAGAAAAATGGGAGATTATTATGGATAACTGCCCTATAATGATTTATCTGGGCGCAGGAGCTGGCGCACTTGATACGCACAAATACATATCAGAACTGTTGGGGAAAGCTACTATTGACACCATAGGTGATGGTAAACATGGAAGTTCATATAACAGTAGTTTCAATAAAGCCGGCAGGGAGCTTATGACACCACAGGAAGTCAAGCGTATGGATAGAAAGAAATGCATTATATTTATGGAAGGAGAACGGCCTATTATAGACAGGAAAGCCCTTCCGTGGGAAGATAAAGGTGCTACAAATGCAGAAATAAGAAAAGCAAGGAATCTGCAGAAAAAGCATCCGGAGTTAAATATACAGATACCGGATAAAACACCTGCATTTAAACAGGCAATGAAGCTTAACGGTGAAAATGCTAATAAGGGTTATGTAGCAGAGTTAAAGGCAATGATAGACCCAAGAACAGGAAAATATGTAACTATTGACAGTACTCCATGCATTGAAGAGACACAGGAACTTCCTGATAATGCACTTGTAATAGATATGACATCAGAAGAGTTCTTATATCAGAAGCTTGGAGATAACGATACAGAGGATGATATAACAGCTGCAGTAAGTGAAGAAATTAAGCGACTGTATGAGTTAGACCGTCAGAGCAGGCAACCGATGAAAAAAACTACAAGAAAAACAACTAAGAAGAAGGCAACGGAAAATGTGACGGATTCCGTCACATCTGCGAGTGTTCCGGCAACAATAGAAGATGGTGTTGTTATGTACTTCGATTCATTTACAGAAGAGCAGAAAGAACTTATTAATAGAGCTATTGTTAAAAAGATGCCTGATATATTTATAAGACAGATGTTCACAATGGGATATAATGATATGAAAGAGTTCTTTGATTCATATTATAATGAATAACATTAAAGATTGAAAAATATGTAACAGCACTCGTGATCGGGAGCATTGAGTTATAATTTTACATATAAATGCGGTGTGGCAGATTCTTATATAACAGAATCTGTCATTTTCGCATTGCGAAAAATTATACTGCAGATTCATTGATTTATATTTGCATTAAGATTATTATATGATTAAGATATAAGACAGCTTAATACATTAATACAATAACAAGCGAGGTGTTATTATATGAGGAAAGGCTATAAAGAGCTGACCTACACTAAGCGTATTGAGCTGGAGACACTATTTAAGACAGGGCATTCAAAATATGAAGCAGCAAAGCTGTTAAATGTATCGTTGAAAACAATATATAACGAATGTCACAGAGGGAAATACATCCATACTAATTCCGACTTAACAACAGAAGTGAGATATTCAGCCCAAATCGCACAGGATAAGAGAGATTACAATGTTACTGCAAGAGGAACGATACCTAAAGTACTTAAAGATAAGAAGCTTGCTAAAGCAATAGAGGAAAAGATTGTCGATAAGGGATATAGTCCAGAAGTAGCCATTAATATGATGGTAAGCACAGGGGAGATGGCTAAATATGAGCAGTCTGTATGTGCCAAGACAGTGTATAACAGTATTGATAAGGGATTCTTTGTGAGAATTACAAATAAAGACCTTCCTGTAAAAAGAAATAAGAATAAAAAGGACTACAAGCCTATACATAGAATAAAAAAGGCTTGTGCCGGAACAAGCATAGAAGACAGACCGGAAGATATTCTTACCAGGAACGAGTTCGGTCATGTGGAGATGGATTCTGTTATTGGTAAGAGAGAAAAGGGCAATACACTTCTTACTATTGTAGAGAGGAAAACAAGGAAGTGTATTATAAGGAAGCAGCCTAATAAGACAGCACAGGCAGTTGTTGACACCCTGGATGCATTAGAAAAAGAACTTGGGGATGATTTTTATAAGCTGTTTAAAACCATTACCGTAGATAATGGCTCTGAATTTGCGGACTGTGCCGGAATGGAGAGAAGCTGCATATATCCTGACATGAAACGGACAAAAGTGTACTATTGTCATCCTTATAGCTCATATGAGCGAGGCTCTAATGAGAATGGAAACCGGATGATAAGAAGGAAAATTCCTAAGGGGGTAAGTATCAACAAGTATACTGATAAAGATATACAGGAAGTACAAGACTGGGTGAATGAATATCCAAGAAGAATGTTCGGATACCGTAGCTCTAATGATTTATACAAAGAAGAAATGAGATATCTGATTTAAAATACAGTAAGTTAATATTTGTTTTTAGACTGACAGAATGCCAGTCTTTTTGTCGTGCAATAATATACTGAAATAATGGGAAATATGTGCTTTTAAGAGATAAAAAGTATATACTAAATGAATATAAAAAATTTTAAAAAATTTGCAAAAAAACCTTGCAATTTTCATTAACAGACTTTTAGAGTTGTTTAGACTTGACAGTTATACTCAGATGGATAAAGCAATCAGACAGTTATCAGAAATTCTATCTGATATGACTGATTATGCAGCGGAGCATGGATTGATACCTGAAAATACAAATGTATACAGGGATTTATTTGATACTAAAATTATGGGGATTTTAACACCTGCACCCTCTGTGGTCAGAGCAAAATTTACAGATTTGTATGTCAAAAATCCAAAAAAAGCAACCGATTTCTATTATCAATTCAGTCAGGATACAAATTATATACGTAAGGACAGAGTTACAAGAGATAAAAAATGGAAAGCAGACACACAGTATGGCAAGATAGATATTACAATTAATCTTTCTAAACCAGAAAAAGATCCACGGGACATAGCGAGAGCAGCAACTCATGCAAAGAATGATTATCCTAAATGTTTGTTATGTGCAGAAAATGAGGGATATGCAGGAACACTCTCACATCCGGCAAGGCAAAATCATAGAATTATTCCACTAAAGCTAGATGGACAAGATTATTATATGCAGTATTCGCCTTATGTGTATTATAACGAGCACTGTATTGTGTTTAATGCAAAACATACACCGATGAAGATTGATGAAACTGTTTTTGTAAAGCTATTGGATTTTGTAAGACAGTTTCCACATTATACACTAGGCTCAAATGCGGATTTGCCGATAGTAGGAGGTTCAATTCTTAGCCATGATCATTTTCAGGGTGGAGCATATACTTTTGCTATGGCAGAAGCTCCATATGAGTATATGTTTGAGATTGCAGGATTTGAAGATGTGACAGCGGGGTGTGTTAAGTGGCCACTGTCAGTCATAAGATTGCAGGGAAGCAGCATTGGAAGACTTGCAAAAGTGTCTGACTATATTTTGCAAAAGTGGCGTGGGTATACGGATGAAGAGGCATTTATTTTTAGCGAAACAGATGGAGTACCACATAATACAATTACGCCAATTGCACGTATGAATGGGAATTTATATGAAATGGATTTGGTTCTCAGAAATAATATTACGACAGAGGACAGGCCATGGGGTGTGTATCATCCAGAGGAAAAACTGCATCACATTAAAAAAGAAAATATTGGATTGATAGAAGTGATGGGGCTTGCAGTACTTCCTTCCAGGCTGAAAAAAGAAATGGATATACTTGCAAAAGCTATTATTGAAGGGAAAAATATTCATGATATAGAGGAAATAAAAATTCATGCTGACTGGGTAGATGAATGGCTGGACTCTTATGATATTACAACAGAAAATATAGAGAGTATTATTCAGAAGGAAATTGCAGATTGTTTTGTGCAAGTTCTGGAATGTGCAGGTGTATACAAACGCACAGAAAAGGGATTTGCTGCATTTAAACGGTTTTTATCAGTACTATAAAAATCTTAACAGTGGTTTTAATAGATCACATCATAAACTTTACAGTGTAATAAAAACCAATGGAGTTACATTTGAAATCACTAATACTGCTACACCTGATTTTATAAAAAATATTATAGAGAAATTTAGTACAAATATAAACAGAAATGAACACAACCTCCAGAAATGGAGGCTTATGTTTAACAAGGTGTTCACGAAAAGAAAGATAAGAAAAATCATGAAAGAAAGGAAATGCAAAATAATGAACAAACAAGAAAGCGATATCTTGAATACGCTTTTATTGGAACCATTTATCAATCAAAGGATTCTGGCAGAAGTATCAGGTCATTCATTAGGAGTAGTAAACCGTTCACTAAAGGAACTTATCAAAGCTGATTATTTAGATGAATCTATACGTCCAACAGTGAAAGCAATTACAGAATTCAAACAGAAAACTCCACAGCGTGCTGTTATCCTGGCAGCGGGATTCGGTATGCGGATGGTTCCCATTAATACGGAAATGCCAAAAGGTCTTTTGAAAGTCAATGGTGAGCCATTAATTGAACGTATTATCAAGCAGCTTCATGAAGTTGGGATTAAAGAAATTTATGTGGTTGTAGGTTTCATGAAAGAAAAATATGAGTACTTGATTGATGAATATTGTGTAGAACTCGTGGTTAATGCTGATTATGCGGCAAAGAACAATTTACATTCGATCAAACTTGTAAAAGAACATTTGGAGAATGCTTATATTATTCCTTGTGATATTTGGTGTGATCGAAATCCGTTTCATCGCCATGAATTGTATTCCTGGTATATGGTTAGTGACATGGTGGTCAATGAAAGCAATGTTCGCGTTAATCGTAAAATGGAACTGGTAACTGTGCCAGAAAGTTCTGGTGGCAATGCAATGATTGGTATCTGCTATCTGGTAAAAGAGGATGCCGATACAGTTGCGAAATGTATTGAAGAGTTATGTAAAAATCAGCGGTATGATGGAGCATTCTGGGAGGAAGCTCTTTATAACAAGGATCGGATGATAGTACTAGCTCGCGTGGTTCATTCAGCAGATGTAGTGGAAATCAATACTTATGAGCAACTACGGGAAATCGACAGCAATTCTAATCAGTTGAAAACAGATGCAATTCAGGCGATTTGCAATGTTCTAAAAGCAAAGCCGGAAGCGGTTACGAATATTACTGTTTTGAAAAAAGGTATGACAAATCGGTCTTTTCTGTTTACTTGCAAAGGGAAAAAATATATCATGCGTATTTCGGGTGAGGGAACTGACCAGCTTATCAATCGTCGTCAGGAGGCAGCAGTTTATCAAGTTATTCAAGGGAAGCACATCTGCGATGATATTGCGTATATCAACCCACAAAATGGCTATAAAATCACGGAATTCTTGGAAGGCGCAAGAGTATGTAATCCATTGAACTACGAAGATGTTAAGAAATGTATGATGCGGCTACATGCGTTCCATGACTTGAAATTAAAAGTAAATCATGAGTTTGATATTTTTTGGCAGACGGAGTTCTACGAAACACTGTGGGATGGAATGCCTTCTATTTATAAGGATTATGAGAAAACAAAAGCAAATGTTTTGTCACTAAAGCCTTATATTGATGCACATGTGGGAGAAAAAGTTCTGACTCATATTGATGCAGTACCGGATAATTTCCTTTTTGTGGAGAAGGACGGAAAAGAAGAAATCAGACTGATTGACTGGGAGTATGCAGGAATGCAGGATCCTCATGTGGACGTTGCAATGTTCTGTATTTATTCTCTTTATAATAAACGTCAGGTTGATCGATTAATTGCAGCCTACTTTACTGAAGGCTGTAGTGATGAGATTAGAATCAAGATTTATTGTTATATTGCAGCTTGCGGACTTTTATGGAGCAACTGGTGTGAGTATAAGAGAAATCTCGGTGTGGAGTTTGGTGAGTATTCGCTTCGACAGTACCGATATGCAAAGGATTACTATCGAATCGTTCAAGAAGAATTGAAAAAGCAAGGGGAGGAAGAGTAAATGCCAAAAGTAGAAAGAGCTATTATTATGGCAGCTGGTTTAGGAAATCGAATGCACCCAGTGACACTGTCAACACCGAAACCGATGGTTAAAGTGAATGGGGTGCGGATGATCGACACAGTCATTGATGGTCTGCATGAAAATGAAATTTATGAAATTTATGTTGTTGTCGGTTATCTTAAAGAACAGTTTGTGACACTTGAAAAGGAGTATTCTGGTGTCAGGTTGATTGAAAATCCATACTATGATACTTGCAACAATATATCTTCCCTTTATGTAGCACGAGAGCATATTGAAAATGCGATTATTCTGGATGGTGATCAGATTATTTATAATCCTGAAATTCTTGCACCAGAATTTGAACGCTCTGGTTATAACAGTGTTTGGACAGATGGTGAAACGGATGAGTGGCTTCAGACTGTTGAGAATGGCATTGTTACGGCATGCAGTCGGATAGGTGGAAAAGGCGGATGGCAGCTGTACAGTATTTCCCGCTGGACTGCAGAGGATGGAAAAAAACTAAAACGTCATCTCGAAATTGAGTTTGAACAAAAGAAGAATCAACAAATCTACTGGGATGATGTGGCGATGTTCTGCTACCCAAAGGAGTATCAATTGGGTATCCGTCCTATGAATAGATACGATATTATAGAGGTGGATAATCTGAGTGAGCTAATTGCTCTAGATGCCAGCTATAAAAAATATGTGGAGGAAAAGTAAATGAATACTAAAAAAGAACATGCAAAAATAGACTGGATGATAACACTGGTGCCCTTGGCAATCGTAATTGCATTATGTGTTCTATTCTTTTTGGCACCAGAACAATCGAATGCAGTATTGAGCCAGATTCGTTTTTTTTTAGGTGATACTTTTGGAACATATTACTTAGTAATTGGATTGGGAATTTTCATTCTTTCTCTGTATATTGCTGGCTCTAAGTACGGTAACATAGTTTTTGGCGAGCAAAATGAGAAGCCGAAGTATTCTTTTTTTGTGTGGGGTTCAATGATGTTCACCTGTGGTCTTGCAGCAGATATTCTGTTCTATTCGTTTTCGGAATGGGTGTTGTATGCAACTGATCCGCATCTGACAGAGATGGGAAGTATTCAGGATTGGGCAGGCGTATATCCACTGTTCCATTGGAGCTTCATTCCGTGGGGATTCTATCTGGTACTGGCTGTTGCCTTTGGCTTTATGCTCCATGTAAGAAAAAGAAACCGTCAGAAATATTCAGAGGCTTGCCGTCCGATTCTTGGAAAGCATACCGATGGCTGGGCAGGTCGCATTATTGATATGTTAGCTGTATTTGCACTCCTTGCTGGTACTGCTACCACATTTAGCGTGGCAACACCGCTGATGGCAACTATTATTGGCGAACTGTTTCATGTTGCTGTTAGTCGTACTGTAATCAACATTATTATTCTTCTGATTACCTGCGCTGTATATACATATTCCTTACTGCATGGATTTAAGGGGATCAGCAAGCTGGCAAACATTTGTATTTATATGTTCTTTGGCCTGATTGCCTTTGTGCTGCTGTTTGGTGGAGAAACACAGTACATTATTGAAACTGGTTTTTCTTCATTTGGTCGAATGATACAGAACTTTGTTGATCTGTCTACATTTATTGACCCGCTCCGTACATCGAACTTTCCGCAGAATTGGACGATTTACTATTGGGCTTATTGGATGGTTTGGTGTGTGGCTGCTCCGTTCTTTATCGGAAGCATTTCTCGTGGCAGAACAGTGCGTCAGACAATTCTTGGTGGCTATATATTTGGTGTTGGTTCCACATTGACGAGCTTTATTGTACTGGGTAACTACTCTATGGGAATGCATGTGACCGGAAAAGCTGACTTTATTGCACAGTATCTGGAGAGCGGTGACCTGTACGGGATGATTGTATCTATCATTAAGACGATGCCTGGTGCGCCTGTTATTATGGTAGTTGTTTTATTGACAATGATTGCTTTTTATGCGACGTCTTTTGACTCAATTGCATTGACAGCATCCTGCTACAGCTATCACATATTGAGAGATGGTGAGCAACCGAATAAGGGCATTCAGTTGATGTGGTGTATTTTGCTGATTTTGCTTCCGATTGCATTGTTGTTTGCAGAAAGTTCTATGAACAATCTTCAGTCGGTGAGTATTGTGGCGGCATTCCCGATTGGAGCGGTAATTGTGATGATTGCGGTTAGCTTTATGAAGGATGCCAAAAAATATATGGGAAATATGGAAGAAAAAGGTCAGCAAGAGGTTGACAATGTTGACAACGAAAAATAAATTTGACAGGAGAGCATGTTGAATTTTAAAAGTACAATATAAAAATGTGTTGATAGTAATCAGAATCTTTGCAGTTGGATATAAAAGGGTCAGGTTTTATAATAATTTTTCTCCCGCTAATTTCAGAAAATGTCTATTCAGGTTTATGTTTTTAGAAAATAAACTGCCTTTGCAAGATATACTTGTAACCATGAATATTCCTATGTGTAATATTGTAAATTATATTTCGGATGATGAGATGATTGCTGGGTGTACGGATAGGATTGGGAATGAGTGGATTAATGATAATGAATGGGATGAAATATATAACATAAATTTTTAATAAGATTGAAGTCAGCAAAGGCAATTGCGTCATGGTAAAAGCCGGTACGATTCATGCTATCGGAGCTTGCATCCAGATATGCGAAATCCAGCAGAATTCAAATTGTACTTACAGAATGTATGATTATGACCGCAGGGACAAGTTCGGAAATAAGCGCGAGCTGCATGTAGATAAGGCTCTTGATGTTGTGGATACTAAAAGATATGTGCCATATGAAAGCAGCATTAATGCATATGATGAAGCTACGAATGAAGCCGCAGCAACTATTGAAGAGGACTCATCAGAAGGTCAGTTATTAGTAAGCTGCAAATATTTTGAATGTTATAAATATGATATATCCGATTCAATATCAATTAATGTTGATACAGCTTCTTTCCGCTCTGAGATATTCACGGAAGGATGTGGAACTATCCGCGTAGACGAAGATGTTAAGGCATATAAAGTGGGTGATAGTTTCTATATAACTGCAGGTAATAAAACTGTGTAAATAGAGGGAAACGGGGTTGCTATTGCTACTAAGGTCTGATTGAGATGTAGATATATATTTGCAGGGTTTTAGTATTATTGAGAACACAAAATATTGCATGAATTTTTAATTTGATATATGTGAAGATGACCTCCGTTGGTGAAGCATTTGCTTTGTTGGCGGAGTTTTTTTGATATTCTGATTGTGATATGTGATTGGAGCAGAAAATTCGAGTAGAGAATTGCAATATTGATTGATAAACGGATTATAATATGTTAATATTTAGACAAGTCGGATTGTGAAAATAATTGTTTGGATTAATTCAAGGATACATAGGGTAAGGAGTAAGGTACTATGGGTAAGGTTGGGTTAATTCAAGTTGTAAAACGAAGTCCCCTTGGGGACTGGGATATTTGAGGGTAGAGAGGTTGATGAGGCCTCTCTTGAAGTGTTGCATGTAATTTAATTCCATTTTTAAAAAGAAGGAGAAATTGATGTGCTTATTTTTTAACTAAACTGTTTGTGAAAGAATTAATAACTGATGAAATTTTTATTAATAAAGTGATATGCAATAGTTGAAGAGTCATATTTTGAACGCAATAAATAGGTTGATAAATAATAATTTTTTTAAAATGGATACCAAAGAATGGAGGTATAATACATGGCAAGAAAAATAATGTATGCAATATCAAATGTTGAAGGAGACAGCAAGAAGAAAATATATTGCGAAAATTTAGAGAAAAACGAATACGAAGCAAAATACAAAGGGTATTTAACATGCATCAAGGGATGCCAAGCTAGAATAAAATTTACACAAAGAAAAAATGATATTAAATTCTTTAGTACATGGAATAAAGAGGGAAATTTACATGAAAAAAGTTGTCCTTATCATGTTGATTATAAGGGTAAAATGGGAAGAAAAAAGTTAAATGCTTATTATCAAAGTATAGAGCTAAGTGAAGAAATAATATTACGACGATTAAAAAGAAAAATGGAGGGATTACTTAAACAATATTCGGATGAAGATATAATTGATCCTCCTAATGGTAGTATGGAAGTTGATGTAATTGGCGAAGATGAAGTTGCAGTATTTGAAGGTGATGAAAATGGGAAAAAGAGTGAATATTTGCCAAGAATTTATTATGAAGATGCTGAATATATAAGTACTGATGATATTGGATGTAGAAAATCAGTTTACGGATTTATAAGTAATGTTCAGTTAGAAGAGGATAAGAAAAAAGGAAAATATGCTTACTTTAATTTAGCAACGAAACATAGTACTGTTAATATTGCTTTTCCAGAAGCGTTCTACTCAAATGAATTATCGTCTGGAGTGCAAGAATTTGAAATATATGTATCCAAAGTAAAAGAATTAGTGCAAAAACATCCCAATAAAATTATGGTTATTGCGTATGGAGAAATAACCCGAAAAAAGAAAGATAAAAATGGAGTAAATGTTTCTGTAATTTCTCCAAATAGAATTTTGGTTGATAATAAAACATACAAACAGATTGTGTATGGGTAAATAGTTTCTGCAAAAAGAATTTAAAGATAATAAATGTAAAATTCTATGATTTCATGAAGAATTACTTCAGTACCAAATGGTTCTTGCGGTTGCTATGAGGAAGTATAATGAAGCGTCGAGAGTACATAAGAGAGAGTATACATTATCAAATTTTTATGTTATTTAATGGCAATAATTATATTCTTTAGAATTGGTGTACTAAAGCAGAATTTATGAAAAATTAATGACATTGGAGGGGATAGATTGAATAATATTATAAAAAAGACATTTGAAGAAATTAATTTACAAGATCCTTTTTTTCAATCTTTGAGAGCAGATTATCCTGGTTTTGATGATTGGTTTAAAAGAAAAAGTAATCAGAATGCATTTGTTCAATACATTGATGAAAAGTTAGTCGGTTTTTTGTATTTGAAAATTGAAAAAATGCATGTTGAAGATGTTGTACCACCTATTTTTGCTGACAAAATATTAAAGGTTGGAACTTTTAAAATTGATGCACATGGAACCAAAATGGGAGAACAATTTATCAAAATAATTATGGATTGTGCTTTGTGCGAAAAAGTAGATGCGTGTTATGTAACTATTTATGAAAAACATAAATCGCTTATCGATTTGGTGCAACAGTTTGGTTTTGAATTGTATGGAACAAAAGGAAAAGGTGAAAATAAAGAAAATGTTTATTTGAAAAGAATGAATATAATAACAGGAGATATTAAAAAAGATTTTCCTTTAGTTGATTACAAATCTGTAAAGAAATATTTGTTGGGTATTTATCCTAAATATCATTCAGTTATGTTTCCAGATTCTATTCTAACCACAGAGAATAAAAATATTATTACAGATGTTTCTTATACAAATTCAATTCAAAAAGTATATGTTTGTTCGATGAAACAAGTTGAAATGTTGAAATATGGAGATATAGTTATTATTTATAGAACTGCTGAAAACGGGAAAAGTGCGGAGTATTCTGCAGTAGCAACATCTGTTTGTGTTATAGAAGAAGTGAAAAATCAGAATGAATTTAATTCGTTTGAAGAATTTTACAGATATATAAGCAAATATAGTGTGTTTGATAAGAATGATTTATATCACTGGTTTCGTCAAGGAGGATGTAAAGCTATAAAAATGACTTACAATGCAGCTTTAAAAAAGAGGATTGTACGTCATGACTTGATTGAAGAAATTGGCTTAGAGAGAAATCAATATTGGGGCTTTTTTGAAATGACCAATGAACAGTTTAAAAAAATAATTCATATGGGAGAGACCAATGAAATTTTTATCGACAAGAACTAATGTTCGGACTGAGTTGCAATCATAAATTGATTACAGTATAATATGTTATATAAAATTTTGAAATGGAGTGAAAATAATGTGTGCAATATTATTATCAATTAATCCTAATCATGTAGAAAATATATTGAATGGAAGTAAAAAATATGAATTTAGAAAAAAAGCATGTAAAAGACATGTAGATAAGATTCTAATTTATTCTACAACTCCAATTATGAAAATAGTAGGAGAAGCTGAAGTCGAAGATGTTCTTGTTGATGAACCAGAGACTATTTGGGAAAAAACAAAAGCAAAGTCAGGAATTGATAAAAATTTTTTTGATAAATATTATAGAGATAGAGATCAAGCAGTTGCTTATAAATTAAAAAACGTTATCAAATATGGCAAGCCAAAAGAATTAAAAGATTTCGGAGTAAATAGTGCACCACAGTCTTTTCAGTATATAGATTAAATCTAATTATTAATTAAGCCGAGAATTTTATGACATAATTTAATAATCTTTTATATTTTATGTTAAAAACATTTTATAAGGTAAATGTATTTTGATATTCTTAAATTATTTAGGGTATTAGATTGATAAATGTTATATTGTATGTTAGACTTTAAATAAGTTGGAATGTGAAAATAATTGTTTGGATTAATTCAATGATACATATGTCGAGGAGAGTATTATGTTATGGGTAATGTTGGGTTAATTCATGTTGTAAAAAAGAAGTCTATTTTTGAAAATATGATATTTGATTTAAAGAGAGGTTGAAGAGACCTCTCTTGTTGTGTTGTGTTTTAAATATTAAATAAGATTATGGGGTAATATAATGAAAGATAAAGCAGATGCAGTAAAGTGTTTATATAGACAAAGGGATAAATTTATTTTAATTGGCTTAACAGGAAGAACTGGAGCGGGCTGTACAACAGTTGCCAAAATTCTTTCAACAGATAATATTAATGAACTTGATTTGAAAGATAGTAAAACATGTGATTTCAAACATTCTGATGAAAGGAAATATAGTATTGTATATAGATTTATGGCAGAAGATGAAAGATGGAAAAAATTTACGGTTATAGAAGCAAGTTCAATTATTTTTTCATTTATACTTCAAGGAACATATAAAAATTTGTTTGATTATATAGATAAAATTTCTAATGAAGTAGAAATAAAAGAAAAAGAAGAATTAAAAAAGAATATAGTTGAAGTTTTATCAGAAGAAAAAGTAGAAAATATTAAAGAAATTGAAAATGAAGTTATTGACAAACAATTAGCAGATTGGATTAAATATTTAAATAATAATCCAAAGTATGTGGAATCTTTAAAAAAAGAAAATTTAGAACAGTTAAACAAAATGATTAAATACTTTACGGAAAATATTGTAACTACTAAAAATAAATTTAAAAATAAGTTAGATACAATTACAGTTCAGGAAAAATCTAAAAATTCAAAATCTCAGAATACAAATGTATATAATTTGTATTCATATTTTATGCAATCTGTAGGAAATAATATTAGAAGTTCTGGTGAATATTATAATAATAGTGAAGTTATTGGAAAAGAGATAACTTTAGTTGAAAGAATTAATGATATTGTCAAAATGATTAATAGACTGGAGGAATTACAAAATAAAGATAAAGAAAGAACAAGAATATGCATAGATGCATTAAGAAATTCATTTGAAATACAATATTTCAGAGATCGATATAGAGCATTTTATACATTTGCTATTAATACAGAAGATGAATATAGACAAAATAGGTTAGGATTAAATAGAAAAGAATTAATAGGTTTGGATAAAATAGAATATCCAGATAATAATGATATATTTTATCATCAAAATATTTCAGCATGCTTAGAAAATTCAGATGTTTATTTATATAATCCAAATGTAGAGAATCATAAATACTACGAATTAACTGAACAGATTGTAAAATATATTTCTTTGATATTACAGCCGGGATTAATAACTCCCACACATGTAGAGCGATGTATGCAATTAGCTTTTAATGCAAAATATAATTCTGGATGTTTATCTAGACAGGTTGGGGCTGTAGTAACAGGGGAAGATTTTTCAATACGGTCAGTTGGATGGAATGATGTTCCTAAGGGACAAGTATCATGTAATTTAAGATGTGTAGAGGATTATTGTAAAAATAAGGATGAAGAGACTTTTAGTGAATATGAACTCGAAGATGAATATTTTAGTGAAATTATGAATGAAATTAATCAATCTCTTAAAGAGAAAGATATTCAGGAGAAAAAAGCGGGAAAATGTTTTTCATATTGTTTTAAAGATATTTATACTGGTTGGACAGGAGAAAAAAATCAAGTACATACAAGAGCATTACATGCTGAAGAAAATGCTTTTTTGCAGATTGCTAAATATGGAGGGGCTAAGATTCAAGGAGGAAAATTATTTACAACAGCAAGTCCTTGTGAATTATGTTCAAAAAAAGCATATCAGTTAGGAATAAAAGAAATATACTATATAGATCCATATCCAGGAATTTCAAGAAAACATATTTTATCATTTGGAAAAAGTGAAAATCCAAAAATGATTTTTTTTCAAGGTGCAATAGGAAATGCTTATATATCTTTATACGCACCAAGAATGCCATATAAAGACGAAATTAGCTTAGTGACAGGAATTAAAACCAAAAATATAGCAAAAAAAATTAAAGAAAAATATGATAAAAGCTTTAAATAATAATAAACAGGTTAAATTAATTTATGATTAATGATGGTGGATTAATAGAAATTTTATTGCATGCTGTAACAACAGCCAGTTTTGTACTGCCTTCGTTAATTGAACGGGGATTAGCGATAAATCTGCAGAATAGAATGTTATATAAGTGCATATGTGAATTGCCTGATGAAAAGGATTGCAAAGTGAGCCTTACTCCGGAAGAGGAAAGATGTGTACGAGCTTTTCTTGAAAATACTGATAAAACATCTGCTTCAAAATATGGGACATTGTCTCGGAATTAGTTATTATTGTGTTTTATATATGAATCTCCTATAATAATCGTATGAAATTAAAAAGTTTGAAATCTGAAATTTAAACCGCAAATACACGATAAAAGGAGAACCCATGAAGGAATACGATAAATATCTAAAGTTATTAAAGGATAAATATCCCACAAAACAGTCAGTTTACCGCGAACTTATTAACCTGAATGCAATTATGAATCTGCCAAAGGGAACAGAGCATTTTATGAGTGACCTTCATGGGGAATATGATGCATTTTACCATATAATTAATAATTGTTCGGGAGTAATTAGGGAGAAGGTAGCGATGCTGTATGGAGATGAACTTACTGTATATGAGCAGCAGGAGCTGTGCACTCTGATATATTATCCGAGAGAGAAGCTTTCTATACTTATGGATGAGAATAAGGTGAATGATGAATGGTACAGAAATGTACTTAACCAGCTGATTCAGATTGCAAAGCTTCTGTCTTCTAAGTACACAAGATCTAAGGTGCGAAAAGCAATGCCTGTGGATTTTGCATATATCATTGATGAACTTATTCATGCGCAGAAGGATGAAGATGACAACAGGAGTGTGTACCACAGACAGATTATGGAAACAATTCTGAGCCTTCATAATGGCGATGAATTTCTGGTTGCTCTTACTGATCTGATTAAAAGACTGGCTGTGGACCATCTTCATATACTTGGGGACATATATGACAGAGGAGCACATGCAGATAAGATATTAGATCTTCTGATGGAACATCACAGCGTTGATATCCAGTGGGGAAATCATGACATATTGTGGATGGGAGCTTTTTGCGGCAATCCTGTGTGTATGGCACTTGTGGTCAGAAATAATATTAAGTACAAAACTATGTCAATTCTTGAGAATGGTTATGGAATAAGCCTAAGGTTTCTTCTACAGTTTGCAGTTAATACATATTCAGATAAAAATGTTGATGACGCAGTCTATAAAGCTATTTCTGTGATTCTATTCAAGCTTGAAGGGCAGCTTATTAAGAGACACCCGGAATACAGAATGGAAGGAAGACTTCTGCTGGATAAGATGAATCTGGATAAAGGAACAGTAAGAATAGGGGATAAGGATTATTTTCTTAATACTAATGAATTTCCAACTGTTGACATGAATAATCCTTATGAGCTTACTATGGAAGAAATGTTTCTGATGGGAAGATTCAGGGCAGATTTCATTAACAGTATGGCGCTTGAGAGACATATCAATTTTCTATATGACAAAGGCAGCATTTATAAGATTCATAATGGAAATCTTCTGTTTCATGGTTGTGTGCCACTTGATGAACAAGGGGTGTTTGATGGAATTGTTGTGGATTGCAAGTCGTATTCAGGTCGTGAGTATCTTGATTATTGCGAGTCAATGGTAAGGCAGGCAAGAACCGGTGATTCAGATGCAGTTGATTTTATGTGGTTTCTGTGGAGTAATATATTATCACCAGTGACTGGAAGGTGTATCAAAACATTTGAACGAACGTTCCTCGACAAGGATAGAAATGCTGACTATAAGAAGGCAATCGAAGAGGATAAGAATCCGTACTATGTCCAGTACGAAAATGAAAGAATCTGTAAAATGATTTTAAGGGAGTTTAATCTTTATAATGAGAATGCACACATTATTAATGGACATACTCCTGTCAGGACAAAGGAGGGGCAGCACCCTGTAAGGGCTGGTGGAAAACTCATTGTTATAGATGGCGGTTTCTGCGAAGGATATCATGCTGCCACAGGAATAGCCGGTTATACACTTATTTATAATTCGCATGGAATGAAGATTAAAGAACATCATCCGTTTATGAGTATTAATATGGCAATTAATAGTAATAGGGACATTGAGTCTGAATCACAGGTTGTTTATGTGGAAAAGCAGCGGGTGTTTGTAAAGGATACTGATAACGGAAAGCAGATTGCGGAGGAGATTAATGATTTAATGAATCTGCTGAAGGTGTATAATTCATAAAATATGTGTAAATATGTAAGTTATATAATTATTTCCACTTGATTTCTATCCCTAATAGAATGTAAAATTATAAGATAAACCAGATTATTATTACGAGGAGTTGCAGCATGGAAATTTATGAAATGATTGATCTGCAGGATTGTCCAAGATGTTTTGGACCTTCTATATTAGAAGAGGAAGATCACTCTTATTATGTGATGTGTATGGATTGCGGCTGTCAGTCAGCATCATTTAGGTTTGAAAATGATGAAGACAGGCTTGATGCAGCTAAAAGAACAGCAGAATTGTGGAATAGCGGCAAGGTAATATTCACAGGCCGTTCGGAATAGATATTGGAGGAAGATTTTAATTTATGAAGAGCAAAGAAGAACTTTTTAATATGCCGATAGTTGAACTGAGAGAATATATGAATTCTCTTTCTAATGCTGAAATACAGGAAGTTGCAAAGATATTTGAGGAAGATGATATTGAGAGAGACCCACTTGAACTTCTTACAGCGTCGAAGCTTTTTGATTATATGAAATATGCAAATGGTTCGGTGAATATTGAGTTTTAGTTGTTTAAGATTTTGAAATGATTTTTCATACGTTGTATGAGAATAAATATTAATCAGGAGGATTATTAATGAAAATAGCAGTAACATACGAGAATGGTCAGATTTTTCAGCATTTCGGACATTCTGAGAGCTTTAAGATTTATGAGGCAGAAGGAAAGAATATTGTCCGTGCAGAGGTAATTGGCACTGATGGAGCTGGTCATAGCGCATTGGCAGCTGTTCTTAAGGATAAAGGTGTAGATGTTCTTATATGTGGCGGAATTGGTAACGGTGCAGTCACAGCACTTTCAGAAGCTGGAATTGATGTATATTCAGGAGCAGATGGAGAAGCAGATGCAGCAGTTGAGGCATATCTTAATGGCGATTTAACATCAGCAGGTGTTAATTGCGACCATCATCACGATCATGAAGAAGGTCATGGCTGCGGACACTGTGGAAGCCATGAAGATGAAGAGTCAGGTTGCGGACATTGTGGAAGTGATGAAGGTGAATCAGACTGTGGTAGTGGTTGTGGCGGCTGCGGCGGTGGCTGTGGTACATTTACACCATCATTTGAAGGACCTAATGTGGGAAAGAAGGTAAAGGTTCATTATAAAGGAACTCTTAATGATGGAACACAGTTTGATTCTTCTTACGACAGAGGTGAACCGCTTGAATTTACTTGTGGAGCAGGAATGATGATTCAGGGCTTTGACAAGGCTGTTGCAACAATGAATGTCGGAGACGTTATTGATGTTCATCTTATGCCAGAGGAGGCGTATGGAGAAGCCGATCCAAGAGCTTTCATAACACTGCCTATAAGTGAGCTTCCTGGTGCAGAAGAACTTAAAGTTGATGATAAAGTATATCTTCAGAATATGTATGGACAGCCATTCCCAGCTAGGGTTGCTGCTTTAACTGATACTGAGATTACATTTGACGCTAATCATGAGATGGCAGGAAAAGAACTGAATTTCAGGATTGAGCTTGTAGAAGTATTATAATTGAATAATATTAAGATACCGGCTGGTACAGCTAAATGCAGTATCAGCCAGTTATTTTATTGTCTGGAAACAAGCTCTTTAGTCAGCCGTATCCATTCTTTCAGTTCTTTCCGGTTTTCATCTTCTTTTCTGAAGGCAGCGGAGAATGGTATACGCAAGTCTGGGTCGCCAACCTGTAATACAATTGAATCAGGTGAAAGCTTCATTGAATTAAGATAACTGTTTAGTGTAAATGCAATTCCATATCCCTGTTCAGCAAGTCGGATTCCTGCGTCAATACTGCTTATCTTATAGGTAAGCTCTGGCAGGACATCAGCATAGAAAAGGGCGTCTTCTTCAAGCTGCCTTATACTCTGGTTGCTGTGCTGCAGGATGAATCTTTCTTTTCTTACATGCGCAAGATCAAGCCATGGATAGATGCATGATTCTTTAGACTCTGCAAAAGAGACAGCAGGGTGGCTTTTGGGAAGAATGGCAACAAGACAGTCTTCATATATGGTTTCATAGGAAAGTCTGGTGTTGCTCACGCTGTTATATCCAAAGAACATATCAAGGTCACCGGCAAGAAGCTGCTCTTCATGGTCTGAGAGATGTCCGTCAATGGCATATACAACTGACTGTGGATACAGTCTGTTAAATGCAGTCATAACAGAAGGAAAGAGAGACTCAACCTGACGGACCATGTAACCGATGCGGAGTTTAACAGCTACATTTTTGCCAATATCAATCATGCGGTCTTCAAGCTCAAAGCATTTCATAGTAATATCTCTGGCAGATTTCACGAATTCCTCGCCTGCATATGTAAGAATCATGCGGCGGCCTTTTCTTTCAAAAAGCTGTATGCCAAGTGATGTCTCAAGCTGTTTAAGATGTATGCTCAAAGCCGGCTGCGACAAGAACAGAGCATTGGCGGCTCTGGTAAGATTTCCGTAATTAGCAATTGTAAGAACATATTGCATGTCTTTTTCAGTAATCATATGAATTCCCTTTCTAAAAATAGTGCATGTTGTAATCATAATATAATAATTATACATAATTAAAATGTATCAATCAATCGAAACTATAAATCAAATTTATACTTTCGATAAAAACATACAATTTTATTTTTAGTATGATTCATATTAAAATGTATAAAAATATAAATCTGTTATGGGAGAAAAAGTTCATGGAAACAAAAGCAAAGAAAAAATGGAAAACGCCACATACATTTGTAATACTTGTGGTAATTATTCTTATTGCTGCAGCGGCAACATATATTGTGCCGGCAGGCGAGTTTACAAGATTTAAAGATGCCGCAACAGGCAAGACTTTAGTTGAAGCTGGAAGTTATCACAGAATAGCATCAAGTCCGCTTAATCCGTTAAAGATTCCTTCAGCAATCTATACCGGAATTGTTAAATCAGCGTCAACAATCACATTTATGCTGATAATCGGCGGAGCTTTTCAGGTAATTACATCAACAGGTGCACTTACAGCGTTATGTAAGAAGTTATCTAAGACATTTTCTAAGCACAAATATGTTGTGATTCCAGTGTTTTTAACACTGTTTTCTATATTCGGATTCACAATGGGAATGTCATCAGAGGTTATGATATTCGTTCCTATCGGAATTACACTTGCGTTATTCTTAGGGCTTGATAAAGTTACAGGAACAGCAATGATTGCACTCGGTGCAGCGGTAGGATTCACAGCCGGATTGCTTAATCCGTTCAATGTAGGAGTTGCGCAGGATATAGCAGAATTGCAGTTGTTCTCAGGAATGGCTTACAGAGTATTTATTCTTGTTGTGCTTCTTGCTGCTACAAGCGCATACATAATCTGCTATGCAAGAAAGGTTGCAGCACATCCTGAAAAAAGCGTAATATATGGAATTCCTGAAGACCAGGAGTACACATTTGACAATGCAACAGACACAATTACGGTAAGACAGATTGCAGTTCTTGTTGTTATGGCACTTGGCTTTGGAATACTTATATATGGCCTTTCAAAGAAGGGCTGGTACTTTGAAGAAATGTCAGGTCTGTTCATATTTATGGGTGTAATATGCGGATTTATCAACGGTTACGGTCCTAGCAGAATTGCCAGAGAATTCGGAGAAGGCGCAAAGGGCATCATAGTTGGATGTCTTATTATCGGAATTGCCCGTACAGTTGAGGTAATCTTAAGTGATGCCAATATTCTTGATACTATCGTGTATGGAATTGTTAATATTGTAAATGTTATGCCAGATTCAATTAAGGCTGTCGGCATGTTCTTATGCCAGTCACTTATTAACTGCGTAATCGTGTCAGGAACAGGTCAGGCAGCAGTTACAATGCCACTTATGGTACCGGTTTCAGACCTTGTAGGAATATCAAGACAGACATCAGTACTTGCGTTTCAGTTAGGAGACGGATTCTCTAACTCAGTACTTCCAATGTCATCATCACTTATGGGATACCTTGCTGTATCAAAGATTCCTTATAGCAAATGGCTTAAGTTCATGATGCCACTGTTCCTTATATGGACAGCACTTGGATGTCTGTTTATGCTTGGTGCATTAATGATTGGATATTAGAATTGATTAGGAGCAGATATTATGTCAGACGATATTAAGAAGCAGCTTGGAGCAGTTATCGACAGTTATAAAGAAGATTTATGCCAGATGTCAGATGAGATATTCGACCTTGCAGAGATAAGCGGGGAAGAGTACAAGACATCTGATATACTGTGCAGTTATCTTGAAAAAGAAGGATTTGCGGTAGAGCGTGGAACAGGACTTGAAACAGCATTCAGGGCAACATGGGATAATGGAAGTGACGGCCCGGTGATTGGGATTCTTGTTGAATATGATGCTCTTGAAAAAATCGGACATGCGTGTGGACATCATCTTCAGGGACCTGCCGGGATAGGGGCAGCAATTGCAGTAAAGAACTGCCTTCAGGATTATCCATGCAGGCTTGTTGTGTATGGAACCCCGGCAGAAGAAACTCTTGGCGGCAAGATAATTATGCTTGATAAAGGTTATATGAAAGAGCTTGATCTTGCATTTATGTCGCATGGCTCACCTAATACATCAGTAGATGAAAAATGTATGGCACTCGAGAATTTCGTTGTAACATTCCACGGAGTAAAAAGCCACGCTGCAATAAGTCCAGAAGAAGGACGCAGCGCACTTGATGCAGCGTTGTTGTCATTCCATGCAATTGAGATGTTAAGAGAGCATGTTAAAGATGACACAAGAATGCATTACACAATCCGTAATGCAGGTGGTCCTCCAAATGTAGTTCCGGACCTTACTGTTGCAGAATATACACTCCGCTCATACAGCACGAAATACCTTGATGAAGTTGTAGAGAGATTCTACAACATTTTAAAAGGTGCTGCGCTTATGACTGGAACAACATATGAGGTTCAGAGAGACCTTCCATTCAAGAGCAAGGTTGTGTGCCATAAGGTCAATGATCTGCTTATGGCAAATGCAGCATATGAGAATGCCCCATCAATCGCACCACCACGCGAAAGGACTGGCTCAACAGATTTCGGCAATGTGTTATATGAAGTTCCAGGCTCATGCATACGAATTGCATTCACAGATAAGGATGCACAGCCACATTCAGAAGCCTACCTTAAGGCCGGAAAGAGTGATGCAGCGCATAATGCTATAGTATACGCAGCAAAGATAATGGCTGATTCAATATGCGATGTTCTTGTTAATCCTGAGCTTCTTGCACAGATAAAGCGGGAGTTCGAGGTGGCAAGAGAAAAAGGCTGATTAGTGGGTTTAGCGATAAAATTGAATTGAATTAATAGAGTTGTAATCAGGCGGCGGAGAAATCCAAAGCCTGATTTTTTATAATTTGTAAGCATAAAAAATTGTATAGACACAATATGTCTGACTTGAATGCTATTCTTAATATACAAACAACCTGTATTTACAGTTGATTTATGTGCAGATGAAAGGAGACAAATATTATGGGATTTTTCTGGGCTAATGTGAAAGCTAATATTGAAGGAGCAGTTGCAAATGCAAAAATGCATTACTATGAGGAAAAGCTGAGGAGCGACGGCTATGATGAAGATGAAGACGAGGAAGAAGATTATAATGAGGTGCAGGAGGAATATGATGCGGACAGCATAGAAGATAGTCCCGTTGCTAATATCCAAAATAACTGGAAAGCAATATTATTAGTTCTTCAGACAGAATATAATATTCAGGATATACAGATGAGTACATGGATTAAGCCACTCAGGGTAGAAAATGTGGAAGATAATATTTTGAATTTATCTTTTAGAAATGCTGATGATAACGAACAAGAGCATAATACGAATGTAAAATATGTACAGAAAAGATTTGCAGAGTTATTATCAAATGCAATTGCTGAATATATGGATGCTCAATATGTAGTGAAGATTAAATAAATGGATGATACTTAGTTATAATTAAAAATTGATCAAAGACTTTATCGTCTGGCAAAAATATAAGTCATATTATTGAATGATATATCAGGCGGAGGAGAAATCCAAAGCCTGATTTTTTATAAAATAAAACAATATGACAATAAATGTCTGACCTAACTGATATTATTTTAGAAAAAACAAGCCGGAGACTATTAAGAAAGTAGCCGGCGGACAATATCAGAATACATATACAGGATGGAATAATTATGCAGAATGAATTAGAAGGATTATATAACATGCTTGTGAGTCAGACAGATATAATGAAAAATGTGGATGAATTAGTAGAAAAACAGATTGAACATGAGCTGATGCAGTTCAAAGAACTGGCAACATGGAGCGATTATGAATGTGAGCGTGATAAATACATGGCAGTTGCTGAAGTTGCGAAAAAAGAAAGCTTCATGGAAGGATTTAACTATGCAGTGAGATTACTTGAGGGCACGCACAACCCTTAAGACACGTTCTTTTTCCTCATTAGAAAGAGACTGAATCTCTTTCATGATTTCCCTGTCGATTGAAGAATAATCGCCAGTATATTCACCAGATAACACATAATCTACAGTTACACCTAGTGCATTACATATATAGATAAGTGTAGGCAGGGAAACTTTCACGCGGTTATTTTCAATATTGCTTATATGAGAAGTATTGACCTCAGCGGCACTGGCAACAGCGTCCTGTGGTAACCCTTTTGATAAGCGTATTTCTTTTAACTTCTTTCCAATACTTTCAAAATCAATATCCTTCATGAAATCCCTCGCTATAAAGATGATAAATACAATACACATAATTGTAATATTGATTAGCTGATGATATAATTATCTACAACTAAAACAAAATTATCCACAGGCAATAAAAATGTTTTTTAAAATAAAAAGACAAAATATGACACTAAGACATATAATGTCCAACCTGTTTGTTATCATTAATACATAAAAGAGAAGCAAAATGAGGAGGCATAAGATGAGCGACAATAATAATGTTGAAAATGATAACGAGAGTGATTATGTATATCTGAAAAGACCATATTTATTTAATATCAGGTACAATTCAAGACAGGTGTGGAACAAGCTGCCAGATGAGGAAAAAGCTCCGTATGTTAATTATGAAGAATATTATGAGGAATGCCGGCTTATAAAGTTGAGAAGCATAGGATATCCGATACTGGCAGGTATATATATGTTTTGCATGCTTGTAATGGTGCTTTATATTATATATGTGTTTTCGGGATTTAATATATTTTCATTATTTGTATAATGCACAATAATTAAAATATTAATTCGTAAAAATATTGCATAAAAATACACAAAAATTTTATTTTGTATTAGCATTTATTACAATAAAGTGCTAAAATGTTAATAGATTAAATCGTGAAATATTGCAATGTATTATCTTATTAGAAGAAACGAGGAGAACTACATATGGAAAATGACTACAATGATAAAGTAAGCCGAGTACTAAGCCTTTATCAGCGTCTTATGGAGGGGGAAGTAATAGATAAAGAAGCTGAGGCTGCAAAATATAGCGTGTCTGCGAGGTCAATCCAGAGAGATATAAGTGCAATTAATAATTTCTTTGAAAAAGAAGCGGAGAAAAGCGGAGTAATCAACACAATTGAATACGATAAGAAGAAAGGCGGACATTATCTAAGTCAGATACATAAAACGAAGCTGACAAACAGCGAGATACTTGCTATATGCAAGATATTACTGGACAGCAGGGCGTTTACCAAGAAAGAGATGACAAGCATACTTGACCGGATGATTGATTGTTGTGTACCAAAGGACAGTCAGGAACTTGTAGAAGACCTGATAAGTAATGAAGAATTCCATTATGTTGAGCTTACGCATAAGTCAGAATTTCTTGATAAAATGTGGGACATCGGACAGGCAATACATGAGAGCCGTTATCTTGAGATGGATTACAAACGTACCAAAGACGGTGAGATTGTAAAAAGAAAAGTAAAACCAGTCGCAATAATGTTTTCAGAGTATTGTTGATTTTAATGAGGCGGTTGGCAATAATAAACCAGATAACAGTTATGTTAATGCAGGTGGACAGAAATATAATTATGAATACGTTATGCCACAGCAGCCGGTTCAGGCAGCAGCCGGACAGCCTGTAGAAGAAGATGTATCAATTAATATTGCAGGACATAAGATTAAGGGCAGACTTATAATGAAGATTGCTGCGATAGTGGCTGCGGCATGTTTCTTTTTTCCTATGTTTACAGTGTCATGTGCAGGGGTTAATGTTGGAAGTGTAAGTATGGCTGATTTAACATTTGAAACGGAAGATACAACTCAGGATGACTACTATGATTATTATGACTCGGATGATGAAGAAGAAAATGGCACTGTAGGAATGATTGTATTCCTGCTTGCACCTATTTCAGCATTTTGCATATGTATGGTAAAGAATGAAGGAAAAGGCTGGGGCAAGGAGGCAGTTGCTGCGTTTGGCTCATCTGCACTTGCATTGATAAGCCTGTATTTTGTTATTACTAATACAATGAATGACGAATATGGCGGTTACGTTCAGGCAAAACCGATGTTTTCATATTATCTGTACATAATTGCATGCATTATAGGTGCGGTTGTAGGAATCATGATTATTAAGGAACATCAGAAAAAGCTTGCTGCAAATGCTGGAGCTGTACGGCATGTGGAGAAACCTAATGTATGGGTAAAGACCGCATTATATACAGTTGGAGAAACATTTGCAATATATGTATTGTTCTTCCTGCTTAGTGCGACTTTTTAAAATGTGATATTATCCCTATGGAATTTTCAATCACATAGTAATATAATATGTAAGCCACCAGTCCTGGGAGGGGTGCTGCGAAAG
>OGUO01000047.1_pt1 | contig 80382 bp, 69 predicted proteins | sample 1553641 | NCBI WGS metagenome assembly OGUO01 (sample SAMEA2579980, study PRJEB22360) | human gut metagenome | biome: human gut; feature: human-associated habitat; material: faeces | place: Denmark | collected 2008/2010 | reverse complement strand
GCATTCGGCGCACTCTACCCATTTTCCCTTTTCAAACCGGTTTTTAGAGGTGCCCCTATATAAAAAGCGCACAGATTTTCTCTATGCGCTCTTGTTGTCAATATTAAAGTTCTGCCTATTCAACGAAATTTCGTTTGAAAGTTTGGAGATATTGACGAAAGTGCGTTAGGAAGTGTGAAATGCACGTCATATCGTCAATTTGTCGTTAGTTGATTTGTTGGTGATTTTTGTCCTTTATCGGAAAAAACAAGTTTGTTGTTTGTGATTTGCGGTGCAGGGAGAATCAATCCAAACCGCATTGCAATGCGGCCTGTTAATTGCTGCCATAGGACTTTCTTTAATCCCTTTAGATTTCGACTCCCATTATCCGCTCCACGAAAACGGCTCTGTAATGCGGTATCGCACTACAGAGCCGTTTTTTTATCACAAAAAATCACCCCGGACAACACTGCCCGGGGCGAACTGTTCTATTCCGGAATTACTTGATGATAGTAATGCTTCCGATAACGGGGATAGGCTTCATCTCGCCCTGGGCAGCGGTAATGATTCCATACAGCATTGCTGCAAAGGAAACCAGTCCGAATACGCCGGCGATTATTCCTGCGAGAATAGCGCCTACGAATGGGATAATGCCGAGAATTCCGCAAACAGCGCCTACAATAGCTTCAATTATAAACAGGACAAGACCCTGGTTTGCATGAAACTTGGTGAAAGAACTGTTTCCGGCAATAAGTGTAATGATGAAAAGCGGTCCAAAATAACTGAGCACGCCCAGTCCCTTTTCGGTAGAATCCATAAATATTACCTCCTGTAATGAGTCCGCCGCCGGAATGCCACATAAACCATGCAGCGGAACGAATCTATGACACGCGATTTACGCAGTATCATCTTACGCTTTATATAATGCTTTATATAATAATATATCAAAAATCAACTTTTGTCAACTTATTTCAGAGGTTTCAAGGAAATTTATACAAAAAAGCTAAAAATCTGCCTTTTATTTTCCATAATATCGTCAAATCTATCCAAATACTCATATGGGTATTTATGATTCATGATACGCTGTATCCTTCCCGTGCTGCGGTCAACAAGCTTGGTGGAAGCCCCGGCCCCCACCGCTAGGATAGTCTGAAGCTCCTCCATGATGTAAGTGTTGTACAGGCTCTCCGTTCCAGGCTTCGCGTAGCCGGTGTTCTCCTGGTTGTCCGCCGTGTTCTTCTGGCGGTAGAGATAATACGGGATATAGCCGCATTCCGCAAGCTTTCTGTGGGCGTAGTCCACCATGCGCTCCGTTTCTCCGGAGGCGAACTCTCCATCCTTACGGAAAAGCGCCGCCGCACGCTTCAGCGACAGGCTGTGCACCGTGATGTTCTCCGGGGATAGTCCGCAAACTGCGTCAAGGCTCGCCGCAAAGCTGTCGTAATTATCCGACGGCAGTCCGGCGATAAGGTCCATGTTTATTACGTCAAACCCTACCTCCCTCGCCATCAGGAAGGCCTGCTCGGTCTGCTCGCTGCTGTGCGCCCTGCCAATAACTTTCAGAACCTCGTCGTTCATCGTCTGCGGATTGACGCTTATCCGTCCCACGCCTGCCGCCTTTATCGCCGTCAGCTTTTCATAGGTGATGGTATCCGGTCTGCCTGCCTCGACAGTGAATTCCCTCACCCGTGACAGGTCGAAGTACTCCAGCGCCGCAAACAGCATTTTCAGCTGCTCTGCGGAAAGCACCGTGGGAGTTCCGCCGCCGAAATAAATAGTATCCGGCACCAGTCCCAGATGGCGAGAGATCGTCGCCAGCTGCTTCATCTCCTCTATCATTCGCAGGAGGTATTTATCGAGCCGCGCCGCCGCCTGGCTGACGGAATGCGACACGAAGCTGCAATAACTGCACCTTGTCGGGCAGAAGGGGACAGATACATACAGGCTGAAGGAATTCGCCGGAATGGAAGCCTCCAGCGGCTTCTGCACCTGCTCTATCTTCCGGGCGATGGCGAGCTTCCGCGGACTTACAAGCATGGATTCCATCGCCTGGGCGTCTGACAGCTTTGACAGCACCTTGACCGGGCGCACTCCGGTGAGAATGCCCCAGGGCAGGTCGCGTCCGGTGAACTCCCTCAGCGCCTTGTACAAAAGCACGGACATCTCGCGCTCCTGCTCCTTGTCCGGAGTATCCCCGGGCACGATGCGGCTCATGGAATAGTGCTTCCCGCCGCACACAAGCTCCACCGAAAGACTGACTCCGCCCGGTATCTCCTGCTTCTCCGTAAGGCAGTAGTCCCCCTGGGCGTCCGCCCTGTCCGTGGACAATTTAAGCTCCATCGGCGGAAAGAAGTTCCTGAAAAGCCGCTCAAGCTCATACTGAAATCTGTGGTTGCTGAAAATAAGTATCATTATTATCTGTCCTTTATTCTTGCGAAATACTCTGTCACGAATTCCGGGAAGCGCTCCCGGGGCGCTGTGATAACTTCCGGCGCGGTAATTCCGGCGCCGCGCATGTCCTCCGGGAATACCGCCGCGTCTGCGATATCCAGCAGCGGAACGTCCATCATGCTGTCCCCGGCGCAGATTGTCCTGCGATGGGGCGCGATACGCTCCGCCAGCCGCACTGCCGCCGCGCCCTTGCAAAGTCCGGCAGGCAGCGCATACACCTTGGAGCCGGTGGAATAGCACCTCACACGCTCCCCGGCGGCTTCCGAAAGCTTCGCGACGGTGCTTTCCGGGTCGCCGGATTTCGTGAACAGGAACATTCCGTCTACCATGCGTATCTCAAAGCAGCGGCAGGGGTCGGATTCCAGCACCCGGCGGCAGTCCGCGAGTTCCCGGGCGGATTCCCGGACGAACCTCATGGAATCCGCCGTCCAGTCCGGGTCGGGAATGCCGTTCACCAACAGCGTTCCGCCATTGTCCGCCAGGGCGTATTCCGGGCGGAATCCCGGAATGCTTATCCGGCGGAACTGCTCAATGCTCCTTGTCGTGACCGGGATTATATCCAGCCCCGGGAGCAGCTCCGCCTGCCGCGCGGTAATGCAGGATATCTCCTGCCCGTCCTTTGTTTCGCACAGGATATCACCGGGCTGCCTTTTCGCGGCGGAGAATATCAGCGTGCCGTCAAGGTCGGAAAAAAACAAGGCGCGCTCACACATCGCTCATCACCTGTATTATTCCGCAGGCGTGGTAGTTCCGCAGGGGGTATTCCCTGACCTCCACGCCCTTTTCTGCGGCAAGCTCCACCAGGTGCTTCGTCAGCGGACTTCCGGCGTCCCTCAGCAGTATCAGCCGTGGGATCCTGCGAAGCAGCACCCGGGTGGCTTCGCCTATTCCGGGCTTCACCAGTTTGATGTCGCTGACGCCGAAATGTGCGGCGATCTCCCGGGTTTCGGCAAGCCCGCCGGCGGACGCCCTCTCCGGAAGCTCTGCGGCGCCATAGGTCATCTCCTGCTCGATGGCGGAGATATAGGCGTTGGTAAGGTCGATATCCCGGAATTCCCCGAAATACACCGCCCCGTGGAAATCCTCCGGGCGTATGAGGGAATTCAGCACAGTCCTGCTGAAAAGCCCGGAAACCACGCTGTTAAGGCACGCGCAGGGAATGAACATATCCTCGTGGGTACCGCACAGGCGGCATATTCCTGCCGGGTCGGCAAGCACGGCAATCTCGCACATGCGGTCCAGTCTGTCCCTGCCTATCCCGTATTCATACAGAGGGAATCCCTCCAGCGCCTGGCGCAGGGTACGGGCTATCGTGCCCTTCCCGGTCCAGCCGTCGATGAACTGTATCCCCTCCGCAGAGTGCCGCGCCAGGATATATTCCATCGCCCGGCGGTCTATCCCCTTCCCGACGATTATTGAAATAGAGTAATGCGGCAGGGAAACTCCGTACTTCCGGCGGATATAGCGCTTTATCAGCACTCCGGCAGGAGTCCCGGCGCGCGCAAGCGAAACCAGTACGGCACGCCGTCCCTTTTCCGCCCATATCGCTTCGGCAACGGTGCGCACTGCGTCCGCATTCGCCTTCGCCCATAGTTTGAGTCCGCTTTCGTATTCTGCGAAATACTCCGGCAGTGGACGGTATTCCTGCGGCAGGAGTTCGCTGTAGTGCCTGCCGGACTGTATCAGCCGCTCACGCTCCTCCGGCGGCATTGCCGGGAGCTTTCCGGTGATATCCGTCAGCAGAAGCTGCACGTCCTCCCGGGAATAACTCGTGGGGACAGTGTTTCCGCGCCAGAATATCACGCCGCAGCGCTCGCCACGCACCGCTCCGCAGAGCTGCTCAAGCGCGTTTGCGTCCGGTGATTCCGCGTCGGTCATGATAAGACTGAGGGCGCATTCCGACGTGTTATACAGGTACACTCTGCGTGCGGAATCGTAAACGCTCTGAAGCGAAGTCCTGCTGACGATGGGGTACTCCCCCTCGCCGGGGACAGAAAATCCGTCCCGGGCGCTTCCGTCAGGCAGCATGGGACTTCTGGTGGAGCAGTGCACAACTACCCTTGCGTATTTACCGGAAAGCAGCTTGCCAAGCAGCAGCGGCGGATAGCAGAATTCCTCCGTGCCGACTATCTCGACAGTCCCGGAGCCGTCCCCGGGGAATTCCTCCGCAAGCTGCGCGCACGCCCTGCGGCACTCCGCAAGGTAGCTGTCCGCATTCACGCCCAGTCTGGGGTCCAGCACGCAATTCTTCCGCAGCGACATATCCGGCTTGCGCGGCGCGGCGGAGATATCCGGCGAAATCCGCTCCGGCTCCGCAGTGTTGGTAATATTCCCGGTGTCCGCCAGCGTGACCGGGGTCACTCCGGCGTCCCGGAAGCGCTCCAGGCTCTCCGCCGAAGCGGCAAGGGAGGCTGCATAGATACGGCAGGCCGGCGCAAGGCAGCCGTCCAGCGCCTTTATCAGTTTCAGCGCCGTGCTGCCGGTGGTGTATTCATCGTCCACCAACACGACCTGCGCCGCCCGGCGAAAAATATCCTCATCGCGCACGCAGAGATAGTGCTGCTTCGCATGGCTGTGGCTTTCCTCGAATGTTATCGCAGTTGCCCAGTCCGGTAGTTTCTCACGGGTGGTGGTTACAAAGAAGCAATCGTGGAATGCCCCGGCAACTACCGCGCCTATAGCGGTGGCGGTTTCGGCGAATGCAATGACGACTGTGGGCTTCTCCGCCCTGCCGTCCTGGGCTGCCTTCCGCGCCAGGGTTTCGAAATTTTCCAGCGACTTCACCGGGTCGGAGGGGAAATGCTTTGCCTGCCGGGTGTTCACGATGATGTGCGCCCGGTTCGGATTATTCTCGCGCTTTGCCAGAAACAGATGTGATACCAAGGAACTATCGTACGGTTTCATTGTACCCTCCACTATATCCTAAATCATGTTACTTCAGCTCCACCACGGTGACTCCTGCCTCGCCCTCGCCATAGGCGCCCTGGCGGTAGCTCTTGACCGCCGGGTTCGTCTTGAGGGACTGCTGCACCGCTGCCCGGAGCGCTCCGGTGCCCTTTCCGTGGATTATCACCACGGTGCTTATTCCGCTCAGTTGTGCTCCGTCGATAAATCGCTCGACCTCAAGCACGCCCTCATCGGACATCATTCCGCGAATATCCAGTTCCATGCCGCCGCGGCGGTTCATATTGGATGTCACCTGCTTCTTTACGCTGCCGCCGACGGATTTCTGCGGCTGCTGCTTTTTCTTGTTCTCCACCAGGCGCAGATTCTTCTGGTTGGTCTTTATCTTCATCATGCCCACCTGGACATAGCATGTGCCGGACATATTCGGCACAGTCATCAGCACGCCCTCTTTCCGGGTGTCGGCAAGCATCACGGTGTCCCCTGCCTTGAGCGGACGCGGCAGCACATAGGAGTCAATATGCCGCTGTACTACGGGATTCGCGTCGTCCTGCATTCTGTTGAGGGCGCTGTTGGTCTTTCCCTTGGCGGCGCTGAGTCCCTGTCGGAGCGCTTCCTTGTCCTTGACTTTCTTCAGTTCCTCAAGTTCGTTCAGCAGCTGATTGGAGCGGAAACGGGTCTCTTCCACGATGGACATGGCGCGCTGGCGTGCGCTTTCAAGCTCCTTCTCCTTCTGCTGCTCCAGGTCGGAGAGCTTCTGCTTCAGTTCGCTCTCGGTCATCTTTGCGTTGCGCTCGGATACTGCGGCGCTTTCCTTGAGCGCCTCCAGTTCCTGCCGGGACTTCTCAAGGGCGTCCACCACCTGCTCAAACCGCTTATTCTCGGTGCTGACAAGCTCCTTGGCGCGGTCGATTACATAGTCCGGCATTCCCAGGCGCTGGGATATTGCGAACGCGTTGGATTTGCCTGGAACCCCGACAATAAGCCGGTAGGTCGGCTTGAGGGTATTCACATCAAATTCACAGGAGGCGTTCTCAACTCCCTCGGTCTGGAGGGCGTACATCTTGACCTCCTGGTAATGCGTCGTGGCGGCGACCTTTGCGCCCTGTTCACGCAGGGTGCTGAGTATCGACACGGCAAGCGCCGCGCCCTCCACGGGGTCGGTGCCGCTTCCCAGCTCGTCTATGAGCACCAGGCTGCGGTCGTCCGCCAGGGAGAGTATCTTCACCACGTTCACCATATGCGATGAGAACGTGGAAAGACTCTGCTCGATACTCTGCTCGTCGCCGATATCAACGTAGATACCGCCGAATATTCCCACCTCGGAACCGTCCCCGGCAGGTATCATAAGGCCGCACATCGTCATCAGAGTGAGAAGACCTATAGTCTTGATCGCCACAGTCTTACCGCCGGTGTTCGGACCGGTTATCATCAGGCTGGAATACGCTCCGCCAAGTTCCACGGTTATCGGCACGACGGAATTCTGGTCGATGAGCGGATGCCGCGCCTGGTGCAGGGAAATCCTCGGCTCGGATACGATATTCGCAGCCACGCCGCGCATTTTCGCGCCGAGATTCGCCTTGGCGAAGTACAGCTCCAGTATCTGAGCCACGCGGAAGTTGTTCGCAATGCTGTCCGCGTTCTCACCTACCCGGGCGGAAAGCTCCTGGGTGATCCGCTCTATCTCCGCCTGCTCCCGGGACTTCAGCACGCGTATCTCGTTGTTCGCCTCAACAACGCTCATCGGCTCGATGAAGAAGGTCTGACCGGTGGCGGAGGTGTCGTGCACAAGTCCGGAAACCTCGTTCTTGTACTCGCTGCGCACCGGGACAACGTACCGCCCGTCACGCATGGTGACAATTGCCTCCTGGAGGAATTTCTGTGTGCTGCGGCTCTTGATCAGCTTGTCCAGCTGCTCGCGGATATTCATACCCTGGCGGACTATGCGCTTTCTGATGGAAGCAAGCTCCGGACTGGCGGCGTCAGACATCTCCTCCTCGGAGATTATGCTCTCGGAAATACGCTGCTCAAGATCCTTGATCGGGTAAAGTTCCCTGAAGTACTCCGACAGGGAATTCTCCATGCTCTCGCACTGACCGAACCAGTCGCAGAGCATATTCGTTTCGCGCAGGATATCCGCAACGTCCAGCAGCTCCCGGAAAGAGAGCGCGGAACCGCTCTTGCAGCGGCGCAGGGAAAAGGAGATATCCTTTATCCTGCGAAACCGCGGAGTGCCGAATTTTGCGGAAAGAGTGAATGCGTCGTTTGTTTTCTGTAATTCCCGGCGTATTTCCGCCTCGTCAAAGGACGGGGACAATTTCAGCGCCTTGTCGCGACAGGAATCGCTGCTGGTCTGCTCTGCCAGCAGCTCGAGTATCTTGTCAAGTTCCAGCTTCTTATAGTATTTATTCATTTTCTCACCTTTTCATACATCTGCATGTAACGGGTCGTATCGCATTTTTACACAGGTGATTTTATTATACCCCCAAACCGCAGAATTGTCAACAGAGAACAGCGCAAACAGCGGATTAATGCAAGGAAATGCCGGACGGGCATTGTGCAAATCCAACAAAAACGGCGGTCTGGTTTGCCATATCTAACTGCGTTAGTTACAAAAAACCAAGTTTCGTACAACTAACTTATATTTTGATATTGACAAAATCGCAGCGAGGTAGTATTATATAACCTGGTTAGCAAGCTCTAACACACTTGAGTCCAACATATCAGACAATTCTAATAAAATTTACAATATTGGAGGGACGAATATGATGCCGCTCACACTTGCGTCAGTAGGTGAAGAAAACATGATAAAAAAAGTCGGCGGAAATCCCGAGACCAGAAAGTTCCTTGAGAGCCTGGGGTTTGTTGCAGGCAGCATGGTGACCGTTATCAGCGAGATATCCGGTAACGTCATCGTGAACGTAAAGGAAGCCCGGGTAGCTGTATCAAAGGAAATGGCAGCCAAGATAATGATATGACGAAACAAGTCATGGAATATTATACACTATAAGGAGGAAGGATCAATGGCAACACTGAAGGAAGCAAAGGTAGGAGAAACCGTTACCGTCAGGAAACTGAACGGCGAAGGCGCCATCAAGCGCAGGATCATGGACATGGGTCTTACCAAGGGCACCGAGGTCTATATCCGCAAGGTGGCTCCGCTGGGAGATCCCATCGAGGTCACAGTAAGAGGCTATGAGCTGTCGCTGCGTAAGGCAGACGCTGAAATGGTCGAGATCTGATCACATACTGAGCAGATACATAAAGGCGCAGCATAATGTTAGCCGAATCTAACAAATCATCATAAAATTGAGAGGAGAAAGTCACATGGACATCAGAATAGCGCTCGCAGGCAACCCTAACTGCGGTAAGACAACGCTCTTCAATGCGCTGACAGGCTCCAACCAGTTCGTAGGTAACTGGCCGGGAGTTACTGTTGAGAAGAAAGAGGGTAAGCTGAAAGGCAGAAAGGACGTTATAATCACCGACCTGCCGGGTATCTACTCCCTTTCCCCCTACACACTGGAGGAAGTCGTTGCGAGGAATTACCTTGTAGGCGAGCGTCCTGACGCAATACTCAACATCATCGACGGTACCAACCTGGAGCGTAACCTCTACCTCACCACGCAGCTGGTAGAGCTGGGTATTCCGGTAGTTGCGGCCGTGAACATGATGGACGTCGTAAAAAAGAACGGCGACAGGATCAACACCGAACAGCTGGCAAAGGAACTCGGCTGCGAGGTTTGCGAGATCTCCGCTCTGAAAGGCACCGGTATAACCGAGGCAGCCCAGAAGGCTATCAGGGCGGCTGAGGCAAAGGAAAAGATGATACCTCAGCACACCTTCAGCGGAGTAGTCGAGCATGCCATCGCCCACATTGAGGAAGCAGCCCTCCACGATCTGCCCGAGGCACAGCAGCGCTGGTATGCGATCAAGATCTTTGAGCGTGACGAAAAGGTCCTGGAGATGATCAAGATCCCCAAGGAAACGATGGAGCACATCGAAAAGGACATCAAAGCTGCTGAAACAGAGCTTGACGACGATGCAGAATCCATCATCACAAACGAGCGTTACGTTTACATATCCACCATCATCAAGGGCTGCCTGACAAAGAAGAACAAAGGCGGTCTGACAGTATCCGATAAGATTGATAAGATCGTAACCAACCGCTGGCTGGGTCTGCCGATCTTCGCGGTCGTAATGTGGCTGGTTTACTACGTTTCCATGGTAACAGTCGGCGCAAACGCTACCGGATGGGCTAACGACGGTCTGTTCGGCGACGGCTGGTTCGCACTCGGAATAGGCAGAGGCGCATACGACGAGGCTTCCGAGGAATACGGCGACGCAATGAGCGCTCTGGACGCATTCGGCGTTGCACCCGACCTTGAGGACGAGGAATTCGACGCTGACGCGGCGCTCGCTGACATCACCGCGTTCACCCCTGCGGAGGAATCCGTTCCCTACGAGGTAGAGGACGAGGAAACCCTCGCAGTGAGCGAGATCACCGTTTACGCTTCTGAGATCCCTGCTGACGCAGACGAGGAGGAGACCCTCGGCACAACCTACGCTGACGCAGTGGCTTACTTCACCGAGAACGGCTTTGACGAGCCTGATCCTGCTTCCTACGGTCCGTGGGTGCCTGGTATCCCGGTTCTGGTCGAGAACGGTCTGGACGCGATCAACTGCGTTGACTGGCTGAAGGGTCTGATCCTTGATGGTATCGTAGCCGGCGTTGGCGCGGTACTCGGCTTCGTTCCCCAGATGCTCGTACTGTTCATCTTCCTGGCATTCCTTGAGGCGTGCGGTTACATGGCGCGTGTTGCATTCGTACTCGACCGTGTATTCAGAAAATTCGGTCTTTCCGGTAAGTCCTTTATCCCGATCCTCATCGGTACCGGCTGCGGAATCCCTGGTATCATGGCTTCCCGTACAATCGAAAACGAGCGCGACCGCCGCATGACCGTAATGACCACGACCTTTATCCCCTGCGGCGCTAAAGTACCGTTCATTGCAATGATCGCAGGCGCTATCTTCGGCGGCTCTCCGTGGGTATCCACCGGCGCTTACTTCATCGGTATCGCAGCGATCATCATTTCCGGTATCATTCTGAAGAAAACAAAGATGTTCGCCGGCGATCCTGCTCCGTTCGTTATGGAGCTGCCTGCTTACCACTGGCCTACAGTAGGCAACGTACTCCGCTCCATGTGGGAGCGCGGCTGGTCCTTCATCAAGAAGGCTGGTACCATCATCACACTGTCTACCATCTTTGTCTGGTTCACCTCTTACTTCGGATTTGTTGACGGTGCATTCCAGATGCTTGACGAAAGCCAGATGGATTCCTCAATACTCGCCGCCATTGGCAGGGCTATCTGCTGGATATTTGCTCCTCTTGGCTGGGGCGACTGGCAGGCTACCGTTGCAGCTATCACCGGTCTTGTTGCCAAGGAGAACATTGTCGGCACCCTCGGCGTACTCTACGGCGGCGGAGATCAGTCCGTATACGCAGCAATGGGCGCAGCGTTCACCAGCGTAAGCGGTATGTCCTTCCTGATATTCAACCTGCTGTGCGCACCCTGCTTCGCAGCAATGGGCGCTATCAAGCGTGAGATGAACAACAGAAAGTGGTTCTGGTTCGCCATCGGTTACGAGTGCGGCTTCGCTTATGTGATCGCCCTCATCGTAAACCAGCTCGGCAACCTCTTTACCGGCACACTGATGACCGCTGGCAGCGGCGCTGTTTGCAACATCATCAGCCTGATATTTGCAGTGGCTCTTCTGGCAGGTCTTGTCTACATGCTCTTCAGACCCTACAAGGAGTCTACCAAGCTCACAAAGAAGATTAAGGTTTAATCGCTGATATTTGCGGGCGGCTGGGGCAACTCTGCCGCCCGATATTTTTCGGGAGATGCTTATTATGCTGGAATTCCTACAGAACAACTGGGGCAGCCTGCTGGTCGGCGCCATTATTCTTGCCGTCGTCGTGCTTATCGTAATAAAGCTGGTGCGCGACAGAAAAGCAGGCAAATTCACCTGCGGCGGCAACTGCGGATCCTGCGGCGCCTGCAAAGGGCATTGCAGCGGCTGCAGCGCATGCTCCCAGGCGCATACTGACTCCGGAGGAAGAAAATAAACTAAGGCAGCCGCACCATCGTGAAGCGGATTGCCTAAACAGGAGGAACACGATGTTGACCTACGCACAGAAAAAATACCTCTTTGCGATCTACAGACTCGGAAACAAGGGCGGAGTGATAAGCTCCTCGGACATTTCCAGGCTTGTGGGAGTGACAAAAGCCAGCACTGTCAAGATGACGCAGCGGCTCACGGACGAAGGTTATATCCTGAAAGAGCCATATGGTAAGATAGTGCTGACTGACGAGGGTGCCAAGGCCGCCTCCTCACTGTTCACAAGCAGTCTGATCCTATGCGATTTTCTCCGGAACAAGGTCGGTATCGATGAGAACAATGCCGACTCGGATGCTGTAAAAATTGTAACACAGGTATCCGAGGACACGGTAGATAAACTTGTTAAATACGCATTAGGAGATACAGCACATGCCTGAAACACTGATCACAGTAGCCATTATTGCGGTGCTCGTGCTGATCTGCGTTATCGCAGTCCGCAGCATTATAAAGCGAGGAAAACAGGGCTGCTGCGGAGCCGGCGGCGGTGATATCGCCGAAAATATCGTCAAGGATACCTCCGGGTACTCCCACAGCTACTCCGTGAAGATCGGCGGAATGCACTGCGACAAGTGCGCAAGCCGTATAGCGCTCGCATTCAACCGCCAGGACGGAGTATTCGCGAAGGTGAGCTGGAAGGACGGCTCCGCTGATATCCTCTCCGAGAATCCCCTTTCGGAGCTGCAGATACGCAGCACCATTATGGGGCTTGACTACACGGTAGAGAAAATCACGGACGCATCAAAGAAGCAATAACAGAACTCCCCCGGAACTGCAATGCGGTCCCGGGGGTCTTTTTTATTCAGCTGTGATCACTCCGCATAATCGCTGTCGATTCCCACCTTGGCGAGCGCTTTCTGCTCCGCCTCCAGAGCCATCGCCTGCTCACGCTGTATATCCTCATGCACCGAAAGCATAGGCTCCACGTCAAGGTGCCGCACATGGCGGTCTATGTAGTTCTTCGTGCACTTGTACACCATCGGTGAAAGCACCAGCACTCCGATAAGGTTCGGTATCATCATCATTCCGTTGAACGTGTCGGAAAGTTCCCATGCGAGGTTCTCGCCCATGGTGGCGCCGCCCATTACAGCAGCGACGAACACGACCTTGTAGTAGATCGTCGCCTTTGTGCCGAACATGTATTCAAACGCCTTGGTTCCGTAATGGCTCCAGCCAAGCGCCGTGGAGAACGCGAACAGCAGCAGCGCGATCGCCACGAAATAACGCCCGATATCGCCGAAATTCGTCTGGAACGCAACGCCCACGATCGAGCCGGTGTTATTCGCAAGATCCGAGTATTCCGCCGCAAGTCTGCCGGTGGAGAGGTCGAAAAGCCCGGAGGAAAGTATCGTGAACGCAGTCAGGGAGCATACCACGATGGTGTCCGTGAATACGCTGAAGATTCCCCACATACCCTGGCTCACAGGCTCCTTAACGTTGGAGTTGCAGTGCACCATTACCGAGGAGCCAAGTCCGGCTTCGTTGGAAAAAACTCCGCGCTTCATGCCCATCTCGACCGCCATCTTGACGCCCTGACCGACAAGTCCGCCGGCGACAGCCTCAATGCCGAATGCGCTCTCGAATATCGCCGCGAAAACCGCGCCCAGCTGAGAGATGTTCTTTATGCATACCGCCACAGTACCCAGGAGATAAATGACTACCATCACCGGTACGATCTTTTCGGTTACCAGCGCAATACGCTTGATTCCGCCGATAACTACCAGTGCCGCAACTATCATCAGCACGATTCCTGTCAGCCAGTTGGGGATTCCGAAAGTGCTGTTCATGTTGGTGGATATCGTATTGATCTGGGTCATATTGCCTATGCCGAACGACGCAAACAGGCAGAATATGCAGAACATAACAGCCAGGACGGAGCCTAGCACCTTGCAGTGCTTTTTGGAGCCAAGCCCGTGCCTGAGGTAATACATCGCACCGCCGCTCCACTCGCCGTCCTTGTTCTTGACACGGTAGAGGATACCCAGGACGTTCTCAGCGAAATTCGTCATCATTCCAAAGAATGCCATCACCCACATCCAGAACACTGCGCCAGGTCCGCCCGTGACTATTGCGGAGGCGACGCCGGCGATATTACCCGTGCCGACCGTGGACGCAAGCGCCGCACAAATACTCTGGAACTGGGAAATCTGCTTGTCCTTGGTGTGCTTTGTAACACTCCTGTCCTTGAATACAGCGCCAATGGTGCACCTGAACCAGCGCCCGATATGGGACACCTGGAAGCACTTGGTCAGCACAGTCATGAGAACTCCCACAAAGAGCAAGAGTATCAGCGCCGGCCAGCCCCAGACAACGCTGCTTATTGCATTGTTGACAGTTCTCACTCCGGCAAGGAATGCGTTTTCCTCCGCCGCAGCCGTTGCTGATATCATCAGTAATTCGATCATATATTCTATCTCCCGGAAACGGAACTTGTCCGCATACTAAAACTATTCTATTATACACCAAATCAGCGCAAATTGCAAATAAATACTCTATAGCATTTTGCACAAAAATAATGTAAGTATATTACATTTCGTATAACAGTCTGGAATCCCTGCCTTTTTTCTCCGTTCAGGAAAGCGTATTCCACGGATTTTCCATGAAATGTAATGTAATTATCACTAAATATATATGGCAAAACTCACAAAAACATTTGCTTATTGTTGCAACGCTGTCTGTGCTTGTGCTATAATATAATAAATAAGTATGGCATTATATTCCGCCATAAAAAAGGAGAAAAGACCTTGGAAAAACAACGACCTCTTATCGGCATAATTGCCGCTGAAGCGGAATACATATTTTTCAACCGTTCGCTTGAATGTATCCAGAAGGAACTTTTCGCAGCGGATATGGACGCAGCTATCTTTTCATCGCTGATGATGTCCGGAAACCAGGAGTTCGACGCTGCGGAGAACTCCGTATACGACCTTATAAATCTTGACCTGCTGGACGGAATAATCATCTTCCCGACCAGTATTAACGACATTGCCTCCCGAAACAAGCTTATTGAGCGTATACGCAGAGATTTCAAGGGACCCGTGCTTTCCTATGACTGCGGCGTTGAGGGATTCGACCACGCTGTATACAACTACGAACCTGCTGCGGATATGGTGATCGCCCACCTCGTGGACAATCACAGCGTAAAGACCGCCGACTTCGTCGGCGGCCCCTCAGATGATTTTCACAACACCATTCAGCGGTACTTCGTCCAGTCGATGAAGCGCCGCGGCATCAGTATTCCCGAAAACCGTATCCATCACGGCAAGGACTGGGTAAGCGATTTCTCCACAATCGCCGATGAGATAATCGCCAACGGACTTCCGGACGCGATCGTCTGCTGCTCCGACCTGACGGCGGTGCAGGTGCTTTCCGCGCTCTCGGATAAGGGCGTGAAGATACCGGAGGACGTACTGCTCACCGGTTTCAACCAGAAGGAGCCTTACGGCACCGACTATCTCAATATCACCTCCGCGCTGCGCGACCCCACAATAATGGCGCGCAATGCTGCAAGGTTCATAATATCCAGGATACGCGGCGAGGAATTCGCTCCGGAATCCGACAAATGTCCGGCGACCCTTCAGCCCGGCTACACCTGCGGCTGCGACAGGCTCAATCTCGGCACGCTCTGCAATGAGGCGCTGGCGCAGATGACCGTAATGCAGCACAGCGGCGTGGATTCCTACTATAACTTCATGTCCGAGGACATGATCGCCGCCGAAACCTTCTACGACTACCTCTGGAAGGTGGACTGGTATACTCATTTTCTCGGCGACATCAAGGGATTCTGGATGTGCTTCAACAACAAGGTAATGCACAACGCAGTCCCCGAGCCGGGATTCACCGACCGTATCAGCCTGTCAATGCAGCGCGTCAACGGCAAGGGAAACGTCGATATGATGAGGAAGTTTCCCCGGGAACAGATGCTCCCTGCAATATTTGAGAAGCGCAGCGAGCCGTCGGCATATATCTTCACCTCTCTCCACTTCATGGGTGTGAACTATGGATATGTGGTGCTTTCCTATGGCAACACCGGACACATTTACGACAAGACATATGTAAAGTGGCTCAGAAGCGTTGCCTGTGCGCTAGAAAAACAGCGGCGACACATTCTGTACAACGACGCTGTCACCGACGCCCAGGTGCGCGATTCCCTCACCGGTCTGCTCAATATGCGCGGATATACCCGCATAATGACCGAGCGCTGCGGAAAGTTCAACGACCCCAACAAGCTGCTGAGAATCATCTCCATCGACGTTGAGAACCTCAAGGGCATAAACGACACCTACGGCTATTCCGAGGGCGACCGGGTGCTTTCCGCACTGGGCGTGGCTCTCTCAAATGCGGCCGGCGACAGCGATATCGTGGTAAGAGTCAGCGGCGATGAATTCTTCATCGCCGGAATACTCGACAAGGATTCCGTGGACGACGTCCCGAACCGCCTTCAGAGCGCGCTAGACTCCCTTAACAGCCACGACAGCGAATACGGCGTGAACATCTACACCGCTTCCGTATCCGCGCCGATAACCGATAAATCCATTCTGGAGAAGCTGCCCTACGACGCCGCTTATCAGCGTACAATGTCCAAGGATAACCACACCAAGATGCACAAGACCGCCGATGTCGCAGTCGAAACCTTCGACCCGGAGGAGCGCCAGAATGTTATCCGCCTGCTGAATGAAAATCTGTTCACATACAATTTCCAGCCGATCGTAAACGCGCGCTCAGGCGCTATCTATGCGTATGAGGCGCTGATGCGTTCCGGCGAGGGATTCCGGCTGTCGCCGCTGACGATTCTCACCCACGCCGAGGCTCTTGACAGGCTGAACGACGTCGAGAAATGCACTATGTTCAACACGCTGCAGTTTGCCAAGGAAAACCAGGAACTGCTTGCCGGAAAGCTGCTGTTCATCAACAGCATACCAGCCTGCACGCTTACGGATCCGGACTTTGAGCAGCTCTATCAGCTGTACGGCGATGTCATGAAAAGCATCGTCGTGGAATTCACCGAGCAGACCGAGGCAAGCTCCAGCCAGCTGAAAACGCTGCTTGAGAGAAGCCAGCGCTGCGGATTCCAGATAGCGATAGACGACTACGGCACAGGGTATTCCAACATCAGCAACCTGCTGACATTCATGCCCAACGTCGTGAAGATCGACCGCAGCCTTATCATGAATATCCACAAGGATAAGCGCAAGAAGCACTTCACGCGCAACATCATAGACTACGCGCACGACAACAACTTCATGGCTCTGGCGGAGGGCGTGGAGCTTTCAGAGGAACTCCAGACCGTTATCGGAATGGGTGTGGATCTTATCCAGGGCTATTACACCGCCAAGCCGACTGCGGATATAGTTCCGGCTATCTCCCCGGATATCGTCCAGGAGATCATCGAGTGCAACCGCATGGCAGACAACCGCCGCCCGAAAAAGACGTATTTCACCGGAGATGAACGCGAAATCTCGCTGATGGCGCTCGACCTTGACGGATACACGGATATAATGATCAACAAGCCTGATTACTGCCTGAACGGAAACCGCAGCTACACCTCAGAAATGGCGATTCGTGCAAAGAATAACTCCGACTGCCGCCTTGACCTGGTGGACATCACCCTCCGGAACGAAAGCACCGGCGCCGCAGTGACTGTCGGACAGAACAGCACAATGACTCTGAACATCATCGGCGAGGTCAACATCACCGGCGGAATATACGTTCCGTCCGGCTCCACGCTGAAGCTCACCGGTAGCGGCTCGCTGACCGTGAACTCCGCGGCGGTGCAGACTTACGCGATCGGCTCCGGAAGCACGCTTCCCTACGGCAACATTGAGATTGACATGTCCGGCGGAATTTCCATCAACCTGGACAGCGAGAAGAGCGTTGCCATCGGCGGCCGCAGCAACGACGGCGGCGCAAATATCCGTATCTGCTGCAAGGAACTGAACATCAGGCAGCTTGGCAAGCACACCCTGGGCATAGGCAGCCTGCTCTCACCGGCGGATATCTCTATCACCGGTACGCGCTTCAACATCGAGCACCACTCCAAAACCGCGCTGGGAATCGGCAGTTTCAGCGATCCATGCAATATCTCCGTTTCCGACGGCAACATGGGATTCACGATGTCCGGCGATAAAGTCGGCGGAATCGGCTCTTTCAACTCCTGCGGCGGAAAGATCACGATATCCAGCATGCGCATAACCACTGAATTCAAGGCGAAGGAGATCATCGGCATAGGCGCAGACAAGCAGTTCGGTATAATCAACATGTCCGACTGCACGTTCAACTCCCTTATTGAGGGCGCTGAATCCGTGGCGATAGGCTCGGCGGACTGCGAAGGCACCTTGAGCATGCGCAATTGCAGCGGTGATATCACGGTGCACTCCAGCACCAAAACTCTCCTGGGAGTAAAGCCGGAGAACCTCATTATGGAAAACTCCGGACTAGATTTCAAGGACTGAACACAATAAACAAATATCCGCGGACGGGAGTTTCCGCGGATATTTTTATGCAGCTAAAAAGGTGGGAACTCACATTCCCACCTCTGTTTGTATTATCAGCCGGAAGCGAGGAGCACATCTCCCTCATCCGGTATCTGCGCGGAAACCGGCTCGAAATGCTGGACTTCCTTGCCCTGGTTCCAGTCCACAAGCTCCATCAGGCGCTTATCCATCAGGGTGTATCCGTGGCGGTAAAGCTCCATTATCTTACGGCTGTCCTGCTCGAACTTGGATATCGTAGGGATCTGCGGACGGATAACGAACGCCTTTCCCTCTTTCTGAAGCTTATCCATCAGCGCCGCAGTCTTGTTGTAGTTCTCCACTCGCTCCATGCACGCCTCAACGAAGTTGGGGTAATCCTTGTACATGTGGTTTATCACCTTGCGGAACTTAGCGTAGTTCGTCGGCGCAACGCTGGAATCCGGCTTGGTGAGAACGATAACCACCTTGTCACAGCCCATCTCAAGCGCATGCTCTATCGGTATGGAATCCGCAATGCTGCCGTCGAGATAATGCTTTCCGCCCATCTCCACAGGGTCGCACAGCATGGGCACCGAGCAGGTTGCCTTGACGATAGTCAGCAGCCGCTGCTCATTGCTGGTTTCGGAGAAGAACTCCGCCTTGCCGGTTTCGCAGCAGGTGCAGGCGTATTCCACATCAATGCCGCTCTTGAAATATGTATCAAAGTCAAACGGGAACTGCTTGTAGGGATACTCAAACGCCATCTTGTCGAGGTTGATTATCTTGTGCACCTCGATGAACTGCTTCAGCCCGAAATACGACTCGGATTTCGGGGCGTTTATCTGCCTTGCGGTACGCCCGATCTGCCGGGACACATAGCTCATTGCGTTTCCGCCGCCCGCGGAAACTCCAACGACATAGGGGTAGTATATTCCGTTTTCCATCAGGCGGTCGAGTACACCTGCCGTAAAAATTCCCCTCACGGCTCCGCCCTCAAGTATCAGTCCTGTTTTCATAATATTCACCACCATAAAGTTTCAGACAGTCGTCCATTCTCTTTTATGGTAGTATTCTACCACTTTAAAATCAACTTTTTGTAAACTTGCAGAATTTAACTATTCACGTTTTCGACAAATTACAGCAGCTGGAAACTGCCTTTTCCGGGCAAAATATATAATCGTCAGTTCCAGCTGTAATTGCCGTTTGTACCGAACAGCCTTTCCACATTGCTCCGAAGCATTCTGCTCTTCTCGTCAGAAAGCGTAGGATCCGCCCGGAGTATCTCCCCGGCGAGTCTGTCCACCTCCTCAAGCACGGCGGAATCGTCTGCGATATCCGCAACTTTGAGCGGCGGAAGTCCGTGCTGTTCCCTGCCGAAGAAGTTTCCCGGACCCCTCAGCCGCAGGTCCTCCCGGGCTATCTCGAAGCCGTCCGTGGTGCGCACCATAACGTCCGTGCGCGCCTTCGTGTATTCGCTCCTGCTGTCGGACATGAGAATGCAGAAGCTCTGCTCGCTGCCTCGTCCGACGCGGCCGCGCAGCTGGTGCAGCTGTGATAGTCCGAACTGCTCCGCATTCTCGATGAGCATTACGACGGCGTTCGGAACGTCTATCCCGACCTCGATAACGGTGGTGGATACCAGCAGTTTCAGGCTTCCGGACTTAAACTCCGCCATCACGCGGTCCTTTTCGGACTGCTTCAGCTTCCCGTAAAGCAGCCCGGTGGGGATATCCCGGAAATCGCCATTTACCAGTCCGTTATAGTACTCAATGGCGCTAGCCTTCTCGCTCTTCCCCTCGGAATTCTCTACCAGGGGGCACACGATGTACGCCTGTCGCCCGGCGGCGATGTGCTTCTTTATGAAGTTGTACACCCTCTGCCGGAATGTACTGTCCACCGCGTAAGTCTTTACCGGGAGCCTGCCCCGGGGCATTTCGTTCAGCACGGATACCTCCAGGTCGCCGTAGACTATCAGCGCCAGAGTGCGCGGAATAGGCGTCGCGGACATCGCGAGGATATGCGGAGCCGCGCCCTTTTCCGCCAGTGCAGCGCGCTGTGCAACGCCGAAACGGTGCTGCTCGTCAACTATCACCAGCCCGGCATTCTTAACGACAGATGACTTCTGGATTAGCGCCTGGGTCCCGATGAGGACTCCGGTTTCGCCGCTCTCCGCCCGGGCACGGACCTCCGCTTTCCGCTTCGCGGTCATGCTGCCGGAAAGCAGCTCCACCCTTACGCCAAGCGGCTCCAGGAGCTCTGAGAAAGTCCGGTGGTGCTGCTGGGCGAGGACTTCCGTCGGAGCCATCACCAGAGCGGAATACCCGTTGCGGCAGCAGAAATACGCGGCTGCGGCGGCGACTAGCGTCTTACCGCTGCCGACATCGCCCTGCACCAGCCGGTTCATGGGGTAGTCACGCTGCATATCCCGGATACAGTCCGACACGGCGTTCAGCTGCGCCCCGGTTGGCTGGAACGGGAGCCGCTCCCACAGATCCGAAATGCTGATATCCCTCATGACCGCGCCGGGGCGCTCCCTTCCGCGGCTCTTCATCAGGGACAATCCCAGCTTCAGGGTCAGCAGCTCCTCGAACACCAGACGACGGCGCGCCTCGGTGTATTCCTCGCGATACTGCGGAAAGTGTATCTGCCGCACCGCCTGTTTCCGGGAGATCAGTCCCACCCGGCGCAGTAGCCCCTCCGGAAGCGTTTCCGGGAGTTCCACCAGCGAGAGCGCAGTCCGGACGTTCGCCGAAACCATGTTGTTGGTAAGCCCGGCGGTCAGCGGATATTTCGGCATAAGTCCGCCCTGGGCGACCTCCACAAACAGCGGAGAGCCGACCTGCAATCTCACCATGTCCCCGGATATCTTGCCGTAGAAGAGATACTCGTGATCCTCCTCCAGCTTCGCAAAAGTATATTTCGCGTTGAAGAACACCGCGGTGATGTTCCCAGTGCCGTCCGTAAGTTCCGCCTTGTACAGCGCCATTCTCGCGTATTCGCTGAAAGGCGCGGTCTTTCTCTTCACAAATGCACGGAAGGCGCAGACCTCGCCGATCTGCACCTCCGCTATCTTTTTCGGGCAGGTGAAATCAACGTAATCCCTGGGATACAGCTCGATCAGCTGCTCCACGGTATCCACGCCGAGTTTCTTGTAAAGTTCCGCCCGTTTTGGTCCTACGCCCTTGAGATAGGTTATTTCCATCACTCTACAGAAATTATGTAGTAGTACACCGGCTGTCCGCCGTTTACAAGGTTGATCTCAATGCTGTCGCTCAACCTTGCGCGCAGCTGCTCATACGCCGCATTCGCCGCTTCGTCTGTGACGTCGGAGCCGTACATCAGCGTAACGTAACTGCTGGAACCGCTGATAAGGCGCTTGGTGAGCTTGGTGAGAGCCTTTGTAACGTCCTTCTCGGTGAAAACGATCCTGCCGTTATCCATCGCGAGGATCTCGCCCTGCTTGATCTTGTGCCCGTCGTATTCACTGTCGCGCACCGCATAGGTGATCTGACCGCTCTGCACTCTTCCGAGGGCTTCCGTCATGTTGCTGCGGTTGGTGGTGAAGTCAGCGCCGGGGTCAAAGTTCATCAGCGCGGTAATTCCCTGGGGGATAGTACGGGACTGCAGCACGCATACGTTCCTGTCTGCAAGCGAAACCGCCTGCTCCGCCGCCATGATGATGTTCTTGTTGTTCGGGAGGACGAACACGTTATGCGCCGGAGTCTGTCCGATAGCCTCCAGGATATCCTCCGTGGACGGATTCATCGTCTGTCCGCCGCGTACCACGTTATCCGCGCCCAGATCCCGGAACAGCGCCTCGATACCTGCGCCTGCTGCTACCGCAACGAATCCGAAATCCTTCTCGGGCTTCACGGGGATCTTGCGGTTCTTCTGGACTGCCTCGTCCGCCTTGATGATGTTGTGGTGCTGCTCGCGCATATTCTCGATCTTCATCTTGGTGAGATCGCCGAACTTCAGTCCCTCCTCAATTGCCTTGCCGGGGTGGTTGGAGTGTACATGCACCTTGATTATGTCGTCGTCATCTACAACGACAACGCAGTCGCCGATGGTTTCCAGGAATGCACGCAGTGCGGTCGCGTCCTTTGCGCCCTGCTTCTTGTTGACGATGAACTCCGTGCAGTAGCCGTAGTGTATCTCCTCCTCGGCAGCGCCTGCCGCAGCCACCGCCGCCGGAGCCGCCGGCTTGGTTTCACTCTCGGAGTGTATCATGCTTCCGCCGGAAATCACCTCCAGCATGCCATCCAGGATAACCAGAAGTCCCTTGCCGCCGGCGTCCACAACGCCAGCCTTCTTGAGCGCCGGGAGCAAGTCAGGGGTCTTGGCAAGGCTCTTTTCGCCCTCGGCGATGAATTCACGCAGGAATTCTGCGGCGTCGCCGCCCTCCTTAGCCATATCCTTGGTGTTCTCCCACGCTTCTCTTACGACAGTGAGGATAGTTCCCTCGGTGGGCTTCATGACGGATTTATACGCAGCGTCCACGCCGATCTTAAATGCATCGGAAAGCTGCTTTGCGTCAGCCTCGGACTGCCCTGCAAGTCCCTTGGAAAGCCCACGGAATATAAGCGACAGAATAACGCCGGAATTACCTCTCGCACCGCGCAGCATTGCGGATGCGGTGAGCTTTGCGGCGTCGCCGGCGGAAATGGCGTCAGACGCCTGCTTTAACTCCGCCAGGGCGTTGCCGATGGTCATGGACATATTGGTTCCTGTGTCGCCGTCGGGCACGGGGAATACATTCAGCTCGTCCACGGCGAGCCTATTATTGGAAATGTTGTTTGCGCCCGAGATGACTGCGTCCCGGAACAGCTTTCCTGTAATCATCATTGGTATTGCGATCCCTTCCTGTATTTGTGATTGTTGGGACCTCTGAAACGCGTGCACTGCACATTGTGCCCGCATGAAGTTTTCAGAAGCGACCTTAAGTTTTTATCTCATCGACATAGACGTTGACACGCTCAACTGAAATTCCCGTGCTCTCCTCCATGACGTATTTCACCTTGTTGATTATGCTCTTCACCACCGTGCCGACATTTACGCCGTAAAGCACCGTGATGTGCAGGTCTACGACCAGCTTGTCCTTCCCTGCCCGGACATTGATTCCACGCTCGAAGCTGCGCCGCTTCACGAACGGGAGCGCCGCCATAAGCGTCTGCTTCGCGCTGCTTATGTTCATCTGCACCACGCCGAAACAGCCGGTCACCGTGCTTCCGATGAGCGCCGTCAGATAATCCTGGGAAATGATTATCGTGCCGATGTTGTTCTGGACCTTTATCATAGTACCTCCTTCTCTGAAATCAGAATACCCTGCTCAGCCGCGCCGCACACCGCTGTGAAGCAGTCTGCGAACTGGGCTGACGCGCTCTCAGCGTCCTCCCGGGAACCGAATACTCCGAAGCATGCCGAGCCGCTCCCGGTCAGTATCGCGCCCTTTGCGCCTGCTTCCCGGAGTCTGCGGCAGATATCCTCTATCCGCCTGTCGGAATACAGCCGCTGGAACACGTTGTACATCTCCGGCGCGTAATCTCCCGGCAGTGCCGCCCGGAATCCCTCCAGACCGCCGTGCACCGGCAGCGGACTTCCGTCGTACTTCCGATAGGCTTCCCCGGTGGGACAGCTGAATTCCGGCTTGACCACCAGGAACACGCCCTCCGGCGCCGGGAAACCCGACATCTGCTCGCCGATACCACGGCAGAGCCTGGTTCCGCCCACAAGGCAGAACGGGACGTCCGCCCCGACCCTAGCCGCGATCTCCAGCAGGCTGTCCTCCGTCAATGGCTCGCCGTAAGCCGCGTTCAGCACCCTCAGGACTACGGCTGCGTCCGCGCTGCCTCCGCCCATTCCGGCTCCGCTGGGTATATGCTTTTCAATGTCAATGCATACAGTACCGGAAACGCCTGCCGCCTCTATAAAATACTCTGCGGCGCGGTATGCGGTGTTCCGGCTGTCCGTCGGGACGTCCTCCCGGTCGCAGGAAAGCGAAATCCCGTTTCCGGCACTGACCACGACCGTCACTCCGTCCGCGAGCGTAATACTCTGCATGACTGTTTCCAGCAGGTGATAGCCATCGGCGCGCCTGCCTGTTATATCAAGATACAGATTAAGCTTGGCGTTTGCTTCCGCCTTTATCACCTGTATCCCGTTCACCTTTTCAGTTCCTCAACGAATTCCTTTATGCGCTGGAGCGCAGTGGTGATGTGCTGCACGGAATACGCATAGGACACGCGCACATATCCCTCGCCGCTCTCGCCGAACGCGCTTCCGGGGACTACAGCAACCTTCTTGCTGTAGATAAGCTTCTCGCAGAACTCGCTGCTGCTCATTCCCGTGGATTTTATGCACGGGAACACGTAGAACGCGCCCTCCGGCTCAAAGCAGGTCAGCCCCATATCATTGAAGCCCTTTACCACCAGGCGGCGGCGCATGTCGTATTCCTCCAGCATTCTGTCCACATCGCTGCGGCACTTTGTCAGTGCAGTGATGGCAGCGTACTGGCTGACTGTGGGGCTGCTCATGATACAATACTGGTGCAGCTTCAGCATCTGCTTAATAACAGGCTTCGGTCCGGCGCAGTAGCCTAATCTCCAGCCAGTCATGGCGTAGGTCTTGGAGAACCCGTTGACGACAATGGTGCGCTCCCTCATGCCGTCCATCTCGACGATGGAAACATGCTTCTCGCCGCCGTAGGTCATTTCGGAATATATCTCGTCCGAGATCACCATGATGTTGGTATCCCGGAGTACCTCCGCGATTGCCTCAAGCTCATTCCGGCGCATGATGGAGCCGGTAGGATTGTTCGGGAACGGCAGTATCAGCGCCTTTGTCCTGTCCGTGATCTTCTCACGGAGTGCGTCCGCACGCAGCTTGAACTTGTCCTCCTCCGTCATAACGATAGGCACGGGAGTGCCGCCGCATACCGTGATTATCGGAGAATAGCACACGAAACTCGGCTCCGGAACGAGAACCTCGTCACCGGGCTGTATCATCGCGCGCATGGCAAGGTCGAGAGCCTCGGAACCGCCCACAGTCACGATAATCTCGCCGTCCGGGTCGTATTCCGTATGAATGAAGTTCACCAGGTATCTGGAGATTTCCTGGCGGAGCAGCATAAGTCCGGCATTTGCAGTATATGCCGTTCTGCCCTTTTCAAGCACGCCGATGGCTTCTTTTCTGGCAGCCCAGGGGGTCTTGAAATCCGGCTCGCCGACGGACAGGGAAATAACTCCCTCCACCTGCTGAGCGATATCGAAAAATTTGCGTATGCCTGACGGCTGAATATCCCGTATCTTCTGCGGGAGTACCTTATCGTAGTCTATCACGGGGAAACCAGGCTCCTTTCATCGGAGTGCTCCTCGTTAAAGACGTGGTTCTTCTCCTTGTATCTTCTAAGAACGAAGTGCGTTGTGGTGGAAAGCACGCCATCCAGTACAGCAAGGCGCTCGGATACGAACAGAGCGACCTTTCTCAGGCTGGTTCCGGTTATGGTGATGGAAAGGTCGTTTGCGCCGGACAGCAGGAATACGCTGTCCACTTCCTCATACTGCATGATGGTATGCGCCAGATCGTCGAATCCCCTGTCCTTGAACGGGGTGACCTTCAGTTCGATTATAGCGGTGACTGCGTTGTCGTCAGCCTTTTCCTCGTTGACTATAGCGGCATAGCCGATGATTATGCCCTCGTCCTCAAGTTCCTTTATTCCTGCTGCGACCTCCTGCTCAGAAATGCCGAGCATGGTGGAAAGCTCCGCGTTGGAAAGCCGCGCGTTCTGCTTTAATAAGGCAAGTAACTTCTTGTTAGTAGCTGTCATTGCATTATCCTCCTGTGTCAGATAGTTATGAAAATGGGCTGTTTCTTTCTGAAAACGCATATTTCGCCGAATCCGATATCCCTCAGCATATCAAGGCATTCCGGGATATCTGCGCCGACGTCAGCCACGCGGTGCGCGTCGGAGCCGACCGTCACCATGCGTCCGCCCTTGTCGAAGTAACGCTTGACGTACTCCGCGGACGGCATGGGAACGTGCAGCCCCTTGCGGATACCGGCGGAGTTCACCTCCAGCGCGATACCCTGCCGTATTATCGTTTCCAGTATCTTGTCGATTATTGCGCTGTAACGCGTCATATCTACCTCGGCGCCGCCCACATCGCCGCTGATGAAGCGCAGTGGGAACGTCAGGTGCGACAGGGAGCAGAATTTCCCCCATTCCGCCAGGCGAAGCTCCTCCTCGAAGTATTCGTCCAGGCAGCGGTATCTGTCCTCGTCGCTGTCGGGCACTCTGTCCAACCTGGGGTAAGTACGGGTGCGGTGGGTGGAGCCGAGGACAAAGTCGTAGTCGTGCTCCGCCAGTATTCTTTCCGCCTGAGGCAGGTCGTAGAGCGCCTGCCCAAGCTCCGCGCCGTAATAAACCTCCATGCGCCCTGCAAAGCGCTCCCTTATCTCAAGGAACACCCCGTAGGACTTCGCCATTGCCCCGGCGTAGTCCCAGCTGTCCAGCTTCTCGTTTTCGATATGATCCGTCAGCGCATAGTGTTTTATTCCCAGCCCGCAGGCTCGCTCCGCCATCTTCATCGGCTCGTCGCAGCCGTCCGGCGAAAGTATGGAGTGATTATGGATATCCGCCGGGATAGGGCGGATCTCTTCTGTTTCCATTTATTTACCTTCTTTTGTCCTGTCTGAAAAATTAACCAGAATATCTGTCTTTCAGATGTCTTTTTTATTATTTTATCACAAAATTTTAAATTTGTCTATGAATACATTTACTTTTTCAGTTTTTTTTAGTATAATAGATAAGAAAGATAAAAAAACAAGGCTTGCGGCTGATAATTTTATACATATTGACCGCAGAACAGGAGGACATAATGAGAGCAGTAGTAGCTGTTATCGGTAAGGACACGGTAGGCATTCTGGCAAAGGTCAGCGGTATCTGTGCTGAGCACAACGCAAACGTCATGGACGTTACCCAGACCATCATGCAGGATCTGTTCGCAATGACAATGATGATCGAGATCTCCAAGCTGAACATCGACTACATCGATTTTGCAGACAAGCTGACAAAGGCAGGCAGCGATATGGGGCTTCAGGTGCACGTTATGCACGAGGATATCTTCAACGCAATGCACAGAATCTGATAAGGAGAACACCGACAAATGCTGAATTCAAGCGATATTTTAGAAACGATAAAGATGATACAGGAGGAGAACCTGGATATCCGCACCATCACAATGGGTATTTCACTTCTCGACTGTATCGACAGCGACAGCGACAAGGCATGCGACAAGGTCTATGACAAGATCATGCGCAAGGCAGAGAACCTTGTAAAGACCGGCGAGGATATCGAAAAGCAGTACGGTATCCCGATAGTCAACAAGCGTATCTCCGTTACACCTATCGCAATGGTATCCGCAGCGTGCAAGGGCAGCCCCGTGAAGTTCGCGAAGGCGCTCCAGCGCGCGGCTGACGGCACTGGCGTAAACTACCTCGGCGGTTACTCCGCGCTCGTCCACAAGGGATTCTCCGCCGGCGACCTGGAACTTATCCAGTCCATTCCGGAGGCTCTTGCTGAAACAAGCAACGTATGTTCTTCCGTAAACATCGGCTCTACCCGTGCCGGCATCAACATGGACGCCGTCGCAATGATGGGTCAGGTTATCCGCGACGCCGCCGAAGCCACCAAGGACAACAGCTACTTTGGCGCGGCAAAGATCGTTGTATTCTGCAACGCCGTTGAGGATAACCCCTTCATGGCAGGAGCATTCCACGGCGTGGGCGAATACGACTGCGAGATCAATGTCGGAGTTTCCGGTCCCGGCGTTGTACGCGCGGCACTCCGCAAGCACCCCGAGGCAAACATCAGCGAGATCGCCGATGTTATCAAGAAAACTGCATTCAAGATCACCCGTATGGGTCAGCTGGTCGGCAACGAAGCTTCCGCAAGGCTCGGCGTTCCGTTCGGTATCGTTGACCTCTCCCTGGCTCCTACTCCCGCTGTGGGCGACTCCGTTGCCCATATCCTTGAGGAGATCGGTCTGGAGAGCTGCGGCTGCCACGGCACCACCGCATGCCTCGCAATGCTCAACGACGCAGTCAAGAAGGGCGGCGTAATGGCTTCCTCCCACGTCGGCGGACTCTCCGGCGCATTCATTCCCGTATCTGAGGACGCCGGCATGATCGACGCCGCAGTAAAGGGCTCCCTCGGTCTTGAGAAGCTCGAAGCAATGACCGCGGTATGCTCCGTTGGTCTGGATATGATCGCAATTCCCGGCGATACTCCTGCGGACACCATTTCCGCTATCATCGCAGACGAAGCCGCTATCGGTATGGTTAACAGCAAGACCACCGCAGTCCGTGTAATTCCTGCCATCGGCAAGAAGGAAGGCGAAATGGTCGAGTTCGGCGGACTTTTCGGAAGCGCTCCCGTTATGCCGGTAAGCAAGTACTCCGCAAGCAAGTTCATCAGCCGCGGCGGACGTATTCCTGCTCCACTCCAGAGCTTAAAGAACTGATTTACACAGCTACAGAAAATCCCTGCCAGCGCGGCAGGGATTTTTTATTGCATTGAAAAATGACTGCCGCACTGATGTACGGCAGCCTGTATATTACTTGTTCATTTCCCAGTGAGCCAGGGTGATCGTTTCGAATCCCTTCGGAGAGAGAATCGGCTTTGCGATACGCTGCTTTGTTTCATCGGAGAGCGCCCTGTTCTGCGCGAACTCTGCGCCTGCCTTCGTGATCTCCGCCAGGTAGCCCTCGCGCTGACGCTTTGCCTTCTCCGCGATGAAAAGCTCGCCCTCGGGGCACAGTATCGCGGTGTAGTGACCGTCGCCGGCGATGAGGTCAAGCTGCTTCAGCAGCGCCGGATACATCGGCTTTGCGTCAACGTAACCGCAGGTGGTTATAACCACCAGGCGCTTGTCGTGCATGGATTCATCACGAAGCTCATGGAAGCTTGCGTTCTTATCCTCCACAAGGTTGCCCATATACGGCAGCATGAACGGAAGACAGCGGTCGGTCATCGCCTTCATCTGGGAGGGCATTCCGAAGAAATAAAGCGGAAAGCTCTCGATAACGATATCCGCAGCCTTGATCTTCTCGTAGATATCCTGCATGTCGTCCTTCAGCACGCAGCTTCCGGGAGTGCGGCTCCAGCAGGAAAAGCAACCGCAGCAGGGCTTGATGTCCTTTTTATAGAGGTTCACCTGCTCGACCTCGGTTCCCTCCGGGAATCCCTTCAGAAACGCCCTGGTGATATTCAGTGTGTTGCTGCGCTCCGCTTTGGGACTTCCGTTAAGTACTAATACTCTCATTTGTTCTCCTTAATCATCATCTTCCGGCAGGCTTATGCTGTAGTAATACAGATTTCCGCAGGCGGTGATGGTGCCAGTAATGAATTCCCCGTGTATCCTGATGGTTTCGGGCTTGCCGTTAAGTCCGTGATAGCTTCCGCTGCGCTTGTAAAGCGCTTCGCGGCGCGTCCAGGCGGTGTAGAAATACCGCTCCCGGTCCTTGCTGATGAGGAATCCCGTCAGTTCCGCCTCGTCCATGAACGACCGGGCGAGCCGCTCCATGTGCTCGTTGGTGTAGTTCCGCACGCGCTGGATATCCACACCGACCTCGGCGTCAGGTCCCAGCGCCAGGCACACCAGCGCCGCACCTTCGGAGTGCGACACGCTTATGTCAACGTCCTGGCGGTTAATCACGCAGGGTCTTCCGCTGGAATTCCGCACGATCTCAAGGCTCCTGCGGTCAACGCCGTTCTTCTTCAGCAAGTTATCCAGCAGTACGAATCCGCAGGCGCTCTGGGTGAACGTTGGCTTGCCGTATTTCCCGGAGATATAGTCGAGGTAATCCCCGCTCATGCCGGAATATTCCGCCCGGGCGGAGTTTATCCGCGTCAGCAGCTCGGAGCCGCCGGACACGATACACGCAGTAAAATCGTATTTAAGCTCAGCCATAGATTGCATTCTTGTCCATAGCGGTGAACAGCATGCTGCCCTTTGCCTTGACAGCACCGTCGCAGGAGATAACCGCGGAAAATTCCGCAACCGCGGCGGATATCATGACCGCCTTGACCTCGATCTCCAGCCTGTCACCGGGAATAACCGGGCGCAGGAACTTGAAGTCCTTGACCTTCAGCAGGACGTACATCTTGTTGTCGTCCTGGGCTGCTCCCTCGGGGGCGATGACCAGGCTGCAAAGCTGCGCAGCGCTCTCGATCAGCAGGACTCCCGGCATGATTGGGGCGCCGGGGAAATGCCCCATGAAGTAAGGCTCGTTGACGGAAACGCACTTGATCCCCTTCGCGGATTCATTCGGAACCAGTTCGGTCACGCGCTCTATCATCTGGAACGGGGGGCGCTGCTTAATGCGCTCGTTGATTTCAAGCAGGTTCATCATAAGCTCAGACCTCCATCAAGAACTATCACCTGACCGGTGACATATGCGAAGGAATCGGAGCACAGCTGTGCAACCACGTCAGCGACCTCTGCGGCAGTACCCAGTCTGTGCATAGGGATAGCCTTGAGATATTCCTCTTTCTTGTCCTCGGGGATAGCGTCCAGCATTTCGGTTTCGATGAAGCCAGGCGCAACCGCATTCACGCGGATACCACGGGGAGCAAGCTCCTTGGCGAGAGTTGCGGTCATGGAGTTCACCGCACCCTTGGTGGCGCTGTATACTCCCTGTCCCTCGACAGCAAGCACGGAACTTACGGAGGACACATTGATAATAACGCCCTGCTTCTTTCCCATCATCTTGAGGGCTGCCTGCTGTGCGCAGTGGAAATAGCCCTTGATGTTGATGTCAAGGCTGCGTGTGAGGGAATCCTCGTTGATCATCAGCAGATATGCGTCGTCAACAACGCCGGCGTTGTTGACCAGTACGTCAAGCCTGCCGAACGCCTTGTGAGCCTCGCGGAACATGTTCTGCACTTCCTTGAGGTCGGCGGTGTTCGCCTTGATGGCGACAGCCTTCTGCCCCTTTGCCTCTATCGCAGAAACTACCTCCTGCGCCTTTGCCTCGTTTGAGTTGTAATTCACAACTATATCGTAACCGCATTCCGCCAGCCGCAGGGCACACGCCTTGCCGATACCACGGGAAGCGCCGGTAACTAATGCGACCTTCTCCATTTTTCCTCCTTAGAATAAATCGGAATTCGGGGCACGCACGGGAAGTTCCCCCGTACAATGCCGACGTTACACGGAATTCAGGCGTCTGCCCACGAATCAGTATCCATCGCGAAGCGACACCACAATTCCGGATTCCGCATTCCGAATTCCGAATTCGAATTATTACGCCTTTTTGAGGACTACCGCGGAATAAGAACCGCCAGCGCCCCATGCAGCCGCCAGGACGTACTTGTATCCAGATACGTCCACATCGGCAGCCTTGCCGCCAACATAAGCCTTAACAGTGTTTCCAGCCTTGCCGGAAAGCACCTTCGCAGCGTATGCAGCCTGCATTGAAGCCGCAGCCGCTCTTGCCTCGCCGATGTTCTCCCTTACAGCGAATACCGGGATATCCTTTGCGAATACCTTCTTGTAGGCTGCAAGCTCCATCTCGTCGATGGATTTGTGACCGTCAGCGAATCCGCTCACTGCGTCTATGTCCGCAGGAGCAATACCGGCAGCTGCGCACGCCTGCTCGATTGCCTTGGCGAGTGCGTCCTCAGAGCCTGCAACTGTGCCGAATTCCACCGCGTGGTGGGTCATAGCGCAGCCGGCAACCTCGGCGTACTTCTCAGCGCCGCGCTTCTCCGCAGAGGAAGCCTTCTCCAGAATGAGGGAAACTGAGCCCTCGCCCAGAACAAATCCGGACTTATCCAGGGAATACGGCTTGCTCTCAGCCAGCAGACCGAGCTTTCCGTAAAGCTCTGCGTCAACGTCGGTGTTCTCGTCAGTACCGCTTGCGACCATGATGTTCTCGGTGCCGTTGTGCAGTACGTCCGCAGCGTAGCAGATACTCTGGAGTCCCGCCTGGACGCTGTTGGCTACAGTTACGTTATAGCCCTTGATTCCTGCGAAAATGCTGAAATATCCGCCAGCCGCATTGTATACGGTGTTCGGGAAGGAGAACGCACTGCCGTTTGCGGTGCCGCCCTCTACTACAGCCTTCTGGAATCCCACGATCTCAGTCATAGGGCCGTCGGAAGTACCGACAACTATGCCGATCTCGTTCTCGCTGCTCTCATCTATGGTGACCTTGCCGTCAGCCAGCGCGCGCATGCCGCTTATCAGCTGGATCTGGCTGAATCTGTCGAGCTTGCGGTAGAACGCCATCTTGATTCCGTGCTCCTTGTAGTCGTCAGAGGTAATGGAGGCGCGGATACCCTTGCCCTCTTCCTCTGCATTTCCGACTACCTCGCCGATACCGGTGATGTAGATCTTCTCGTTATTTGTGTTGTCGGGCATATCGTGCGGCTTCTTTGCGAATACAATAGAAGCATTGTTGCCGCCGAACGCAAAGGAATTGGAAACCGCGAAATTCACCGGCTTCTCGTGCTTTGTGTTCGGTACGAAGTCGATATCCCCTGCCTTCTCCTTAAGAACTGCAAGATCCTCATCGGAATATCCGATGGTCGGGGGAACTGTGTCCTCGCACACTGCCTTTACAGTCAGGACAGCTTCAATGGAGCCAGCCGCGCCAAGGCAATGTCCGGTCATGGACTTTGTGGAGCTTACGGAAAGATGCTTGTTCTCGTCAAACAGTGTGTGCAGGGAAAGGAACTCTGCCTCGTCGTTCTTGGCAGTGCCCGTGCCGTGCGCGTTGATATAGTCAACATCGGTGAAATCCAGACCGGAGGTCCTGACAGCGCGGCGGATAGCGCTCATCTGCCCCTGTCCGTCGGGACGGGGAGCGGTGATGTGGTGCGCGTCGGAGCTTACGCCGGATCCGAGTATCTCGCAGTATATCTTCGCGCCGCGTGCAACAGCGTGCTCGTAGCTCTCAACGATGAGGATACCAGCGCCCTCGCCGAGGGTGATTCCGTTGCTGTGGTTGAACGGAGAGCAGGGATTCTCGGACAGCGCGTGGAGCGCGTGGAATCCTGCGAAAGCCAGCGAAGAGAAGCTGTCGGAGCCGCCTGCAACAAATGCGTCAGCCTTTCCGGCGCGGATAAGGTCGCAGGCGTAGGAAAGGCTCATGGTACCAGCCGCGCACGCATTAACGATGTTCGCGGTGGCGCCGTTGAGTCCGAAGTGCTTTGCAACGTTGTTAGCGATAGCAGCCGCCGGCATTCTGAGGATATCAGAAGCCTTTGCGGAGCCGGTCCTGAACTCATCGGTGTAGTACTTGTCAATGCTTGCCGCACCGCCGACGCAGTTACCGACGATAACGCCGATACGGTCGGAATTCCCGGCAGTAACGGAATATCCGGCGTCTGCGAGAGCCTCGCCTGCCGCCTTGATGCACAGCAGTGAGCTGCGGTCGTAGTCCTCGCCGGAAAGCTGCTCGGAGCTTTCAGCGACCTCGGCGCCCTTGTGAGCATAGCAGCCCTCGGTGCTGAATGTCTTTACGTCATGAATACCTGTCACGCCGTTTATTGCGGCGCTCCAGCACTTGTCGGTGCCATCGCCCAGGGCGCAGATGAGTCCCAGACCGGTGACAACGCATCTGTTCTTGTTATCCATTGATTACTCTCCCATGTGCTCCTCAACGAACTTTGTGAGGGTCTCGATAGTCTGGAAGTTCTCTCTTGCAGCGCCGGTCATCTGAACACCGAACAGGTTGTCGATGCCTGCGATGATCTCGATGGAGTCGATGGAGTCAAGTCCGATATCGTCGCCGAACAGCTCGCTGGTGTACTCCAGCTCGTCAGCGGGGATACGAAGGTTCTCGACCAGCATGTTCTTGATCTTTTCTGCGATTTCTGTGTTCATAGTAAAATACCTCTCTACAATTAATTTTCTGCGGTTTCTTCCGCCTGTGTACTGTTCTGCGGAGCATAGCTTTCGGTGTATGTATCCATCTTGCCGTATTTCTGCTCCAGTATGCCGTAAAGCCGCTTGGTTTCTTCCTCAGCCTGCTTCATCAGCTGCTTTGCGTACTGTGAATGACGCATGTTCTCCGGGCAGCTGCTCTCGATGGGCTTTCCGACCAGCAGCCTCTGCCGCCTGCCGAACACCATGTGATAACCGCCGTAGATCGCCATAGGCACCACGCACGCCCCGGTGGAAGCGCATACCAGCGCCGCTCCGGGCTTGAATTTCTCGATTTTTCCCTCCCTGGCAATGCCGCCCTCGGGGAAGATTATAAGCGAGCCGTTGCGATGGATTATCTCCTCAGCAGTGGAATACCAGCTTGCGTCGGCGCCCTCGAGATCTATCGGGAAGCACCTGCACCAGCCGATCATCGTGCCGACTGCCTTTTTCTCGTACCAGTTCTTTTTCACCAGGACATAGGGCTTGTAGCGTCCAAGCACCGCCCCGGTAAAGGCTCCGTCAAAGTGGTGCGTGTGGTTGAACACGAACACCGCCGGCTTGCCTTTAAGCTGCTTCTTAACGGATCTGTCCACCCATTCGACCTTCGGTCTGAACAGGAAATAGACTATCCAGGTTATAAGCATCTGATAGAACTTTCCCCACAGGGACTGCTTCAGGGGGCTTTTGCGGTCTTGTTCCATAAACGCTCCCTTCCAGTGCCGACCGAGATCAGCACCTATTTAATATTATAAACGCGGTTTCTATTTTTTTCAATGGACAATCCGCGCCACCAAGCCCCATATGGGACAGTTTGTTGCATTACTGTTGCGCAATTCCGGACTTACGCCCTTTTTCTCCGATTTACACAAAAATCCACGCCGGTCCGCCGGGGATTTGGTGATTATTATTGACACGACGCCACAAATATGCTATAATAGTTACCCACATAAATCACACAACAAAGGAGGCTCCCATGGACTGCACATTCAATACTACAGAGGGCAAATTCAACCTGCGCGTCGGCGCTGTGATAACCGACGGAAACCGCGTACTTGTCGGAAAGGACAGCCGAGTTGATTTCTACACCGTTATAGGAGGACGTGTGAAACTCGGCGAGACTGCGGAAGCCGCGATACTCCGGGAAATACGCGAGGAAACGGGAGTTTCCGCCGAGATTGACCGGCTGTATTCCATCAGCGAAAAGTTCTTCCGGCTTGACGGAATTGCTTACCATGAGCTAGAATTTCTGTTCCTTATAAAGCCGTTTGACGTTTCGCTGATTGATGAAACCGCAATACAATGCGACTCCGCTGATCAGCGCCTTGTCTGGCTGGATTCCACGAAAGAGCCGGACATGCCGGTTTTTCCGAAGCACCTCTTTGAAGCCGTGAACTCCCCTGACCCGGAATTGCGGTTCATAACCGTAAGCGAACCGTGATCACTCAGTGAACTTATACCCCACGCCGCGCACCGGGACTATGTTATCGGAATACCGCCCGATCTTCTTTTTCAGCCGACTGACGTGGAGATTCACGGTTCGCTCGCTGCCTGTGCTGCCCAGCTGACGGGAAAGCTCCTCACGGGTGCATACTCTCCCCGGAGAGCCTATCAGCAGGTACAGCAGCGCGATCTCTTTCGGGGGGAGGTCAAGCTCCTCGCCGTCCAACATCGCCCGGTACTGCATAATGTCTGCGGTCAGTCCGCCGAAGCTGACCGGAGGGCGCTTCACGAACGGCACCGACAGCAGCGTCCTTGCGGTCGCGGCGCGTACCCTGGCGGTAAGCTCCGCCATATCCAGTGGACGGCTCATCACGTCCGCGGCGCCCATCTCCAGCGCGGTCAGCCTGCCGTCGGAGTCATGCTCCGATGTAAGCACCACCAGTGGGATTCCGGCGGCGCTCAGCCGACTGGCAATCTCGCTCAGCCGGTCGCCAGCGGTGCCTATGTCCATCAGCACAAGGTGTGCCGATGAAAGCGCCTCCGCGGTTATTCCGTCAACAGACTGCATGCAGCACACGTCAAATCCAGAAGCAGTCAGGTAGCTGCTTATCAGGGAATTCATTCCGGAGAACCTGTCCACCAGTAGGATAACTCCACGGAACATATAATACCTCTTTCACAAAAGGCGCCGGGGGAATTATCCTCCGGCGCCTGATTCTGTCCGAATGCCCTTATCAGCCGAGAACGACCTCAACTGTGTGCTCGCCGCCGTCGCAAACGGGAATAACGTTGCCATCGACAGCCTTGCCGTCAACGGTCATTGCCTTAACGCCCTTGCAAACGTGGTTCGGGTTCTTAACTGTGATGTTGTAGGTCGCGCCGCGGAACTGACGGGTAGCCTTCATGCCGTCCCACTCGTGAGGAATGGACGGGTCGATCTTCAGTCCGTCGAAGTCAGCCGCAATACCCAGAATGTACTGGGAGATAGCAACCATGTTCCATGCAGCGGTACCTGTCAGCCAGCTGTTCTTGCCCTGACCGAAGTTGTCGCCCTGCTTGCCGATATCAGCGCCCGCGTCCTTACCGCCGATCATCTGACCGTAAACATACGGCTCGGTCTTGTGGATATCGGAGGTATCCTCGGTGAACGCCGGAGCGATCTCGGAATAGTACTTGAATGCCTGGTCGCCCTCGCCTGCGTATGCAGCCGCGCAGATTATCCACGCGTTGTTGTGGGTGAAGATACCTGCGTTCTCCTTGTATCCGCCGGGATATGTGGAGATCTCACCGTACTGGATATAGTACTTGGTGAATGCAGGATTGTTGAGTACCAGACCATACTGGGTGTTCAGTCTTTCATCGACAGCCTTTAGGGTTTTCTTGGAAGCCTCGGCGTCGATGTCGGACATGATTGCGAAGCCCTGCGGTTCGATGAAGATCTGACCTTCCTCGCACTCCTTGGAGCCCATCTTCTTGCCCTCTGCGTCGTACGCTCTGAGGAACCAGTCGCCGTCCCATGCGGAGTCCATCATAGCCTTCTTCATCTTGTCGATCTCAGCCTGTGCCTTTGCAGCCTCGTCGGTCTTGCCGAGGTGGTTGAGTATCTGAACGTAGTTCGGACCAGCGTATGTAAAGAGAGCGCCGACAAATGCGGACTCAGCGACCTTGGAGTAGCCGCCCTCTGCCTTGAACTTCGGGTTGGTGTAGGTCTGGAAGGACTCGCCGGGAGTATCGGAGTAGCAGGAGAGATTGATGCAGTCGTTCCAGTCTGCGCGCATTGCGAGGGGCAGACCGTGCGGACCGAGGTTGTTAACGATGTGGTAGAAGGAAACCTTCAGGTGCTCGAGCATGGGCTGTGCAACGGACATATCGTTGTCGTAGGGCACCATCTCGTCGAGAATGCTCCAGTCGCCGGTTTCCTTGATGTAAGCGGAAACGGAGAGGATGAGCCACAGCGGATCGTCGGAGAAGTCGCCGCCGATATCAGCGTTGCCCTTCTTGGTAAGGGGCTGGTACTGGTGGTAGCAGCCGCCGTCCGGGAACTGGGTGGAAGCGATGTCGATGATTCTCTCTCTTGCTCTGTCGGGGATCTGGTGAACGAAACCGAGTACGTCCTGGTTGGAATCACGGAAGCCCATGCCGCGTCCGATACCGCTCTCGAAGTAGGAAGCGGAACGGGACAGGTTGAATGTAACCATGCACTGATACTGGTTCCAGATGTTGACCATGCGGTTTACCTTGTCGTCCGGTGTGTCAACATTGAGGATTCCGAGGAGCTTGTCCCAGGTTTCTCTCAGCTCTGCAAGACCTGCCGCAACCTTCTCGGGAGTGTTGTACTTCTCGATCATTGCGTTGCTCTTTACCTTGTTGATGGTCTTGCCGTCAGCCTCGAACTTCTCAGCAACGGGCATTTCAACGTATCCGAGAATGAACACGAGGGTCTTGCTCTCGCCGGCTGCAAGGGTGATCTCCTTGTAGTGGGAAGCGATGGGGGACCAGCCGTCAGCGAAAGAGTTTGCAGCCTTGCCGTTGAGGACAGCCTGCGGATTGTGGAATCCGTTGTAAAGACCGATGAAAGCGTCACGGTCGGTATCGTAGCCGTCAATAGTATCGTTTACGGTGTAGAATGCGAAGTGGTCGCGTCTGTCGCGGTATTCGGTCTTGTGGTAGATGGTGGAGCCGACTACCTCAACACGGCCGGTGGAGAAGTTTCTCTGGAAGTTTGTGCAGTCGTCCTGAGCGTCCCAGAGGCACCACTCTGCGAAAGACCACAGTTTGAAGGTCTTGGCGGAATTGCTCTCGTTGGTGAGAACCAGCTGCTGAACCTCGCCGTCGTAGTTCTGCGGAACGAAGAAAGTAGCCTCAGCCTTGAGTCCGTTCTTCTTGCCGGTGATGATGGTGTAGCCCATGCCGTGGCGGCACTCGTAGCTGTCGAGCTCGGTCTTTACGGGGGACCAGCCGGGATTCCAGACAGTGTCGCCGTCCTTGATGTAGAAGTATCTGCCGCCCATGTCGATTGGAACGTTGTTATAGCGATAACGTGTGATACGGCGCAGACGAGCGTCCTTATAGAAGCTGTATCCGCCTGCGGTGTTGGATATCAAAGAAAAGAATCCCTGTGTTCCGAGGTAGTTTATCCACGGATAGGGAGTACGGGGAGAAGTAATGACATACTCACGGTTTTTGTCGTCAAAATGACCGAATTTCATTAAGTGACCTTCCTTCCTTGTTTGCTCAGATGAGCCGAGGGATTTTGCCCTCACAGAAATATAATTCCGGCAGCCCTCCGTGTTCACACACAGCGGAAAGCACAAAGCCGCTAATAACAAGTATACAATATATTGCGAAGAATTACAAGGGCTGAAAACGATAACATATTTTTTTGTTTAGGAAATTTACTTTAAAGACGAAAAACGCAGGCGAAATATAGTAATAATCAACAAAACAGAAAACGGGCTGCGATATCCTCGCAGCCCGTGTGAGTGCCCTAATTCCGAATTAAATATCAGCCGCCGTTCTTGTAAAACTCCCAGTTCTTTATCTTCTGGGGGATATCCCTGCCGCCGAAGCTGAACTCCGGAAGCTTATTCAGGGTCACGAACAGATCGTTGCCGAAGTAGTTCTGTATCATCTCGTTGGAAAGGCGCTTGGGATTCGGTGACGGTGTGCTGTCCAGGTCGAGCAGGGGGCTTCCGCCGCCGCCCGGCTCATAAATGAAGTCACCGTTCCAGATCATATAGTAAAGCCACATGGTGTTGTTAGCCCTGATTCCTTCGGGGTCCGGCATGTATCCGCACTCGGAGAGAGTCAGCATTTTGCCGGTTTCCTCAATGCCGGCTACCTCGGCGCAGTACTTCTCGAAGCCCTGGAGCTCGCTGTAACAGCTTGTGTAATACTTGGTTATCGCCTCGGCGGAAGTGTCCTCGTTATCGTAATATCTGTCGATACCTGCGATATCGTAGGAGTTCGGGTGGATTGCGGTATGAGGATTCTGACCGTTCCATACCCAGATGATATTGGACAGCTTGTGGTAGTTCTCAAGCCTGTCGTAGATCATGTACCACAGCTTCTGGAACACCTCGTTCGTGGCGCTGTCCCTGCCCTGGAGTCCCCACCAGAACCACGCATTGCCCGCCTCGTGCAGCGGACGGAACAGGATAGTCACGCCCTCGCTTTCCATGCGCTGAATCTTTGTCGCAATAAGGTCGATGTCGTGGATTACGGTTTCGTACTCCTTGGTGCCGGGAGTTACGGCATTTATCTGGCTGAAGTTGGTTATCTCGCTGGTGTAGAACGCATAGCCGCCGGACGGATTATCAATATCCTTCGGGACATTCCAGTGCCATGTGAATGCGCACAGTCCGCCGGAGGTCTTGGACCATTCGATCGCCATGTCGATCATGTCGTCGCTGGTGTAGCTGCCGGTGCTGAATATGAAGTCGAATCCCTTCATTGCCGTCAGATCTCCGCTGGCGTTGTAGAATACCAGATCCTCGTACGCTTCGCTGTCCATCATCTGCTGACAGGTGATTACCTGCTTTCCATATACGCTGCGGAGGTAATTCCACACCTCCATGGTCTTTTCGTTCTTCTGGGCGTTCTCGGATACCGGCTTGGTGGCGTCAACTTCCTTTGCTGCAAAGGAAGCCTTGAGCGCGTCGAAATCCGTTTCGTAGGCAAGGGCAGCGTCCATGTCGATGTCGCCGTCCTCGGTCAGCGCAATGTGATTGGACAGCAGTCCGGTGCCATTACCGCCGTTATCGGGAGTCTGCGCCTCGGAGGTGGAAGAGGAAGCGGAGCTGCCGTCCTCCGCCGCGCTCCCGGAAGCCTCGTCGGACTTCTGGCAGGCTGTCAGCGAAAGCGCCATTGCCGCCGCCAGCATTAGTGCAATAAATTTTCTCATGTGAAATACCTCATCTGAATAAAGTGCATTTTCCGCTTTTTCTGTAGTAGTCTATGCGCTGCTGAATGACCTCCCGGGTGGTCCGGTAGTATTCTGCCAGGCAGTCTATGCAGAAAAATTCCGTATCATTGCGTGAAACCAGTTTCTGATGTATCGCAATATCATCGGAGCCTAGCTTCGCGCCGCATTTCCTGCAGGTGGAATAATTCCCCATCACACCTTGACTACCTTAGCGCGCAGGACTACGCAGCCGTGGGGCTCAACGGTGGTGCAGAAGCGCTCGGTGAATGTTCCGAGTTCCTCGTGCTTCCAGCAATCGTAAATGGAGAGCCCACGACCGGATGCGGTGGTCAAACCGATATCCCAGAACTGAAGGCTCATCTCGCCGGCGCGGTCGCCGAAGTTGAACATGCCGACAGCGTAGTCGCCGTTAGCCAGCGGCTTTACGAGAGAGAATACATTGTCCGGGTTGTTCCACTGCTTTATGCAGTAGGGACCGCGGCACTCGATATCCTGGTTGATGGCGATAACGTCCTTGTTGGTGAGTATCTCCTTTGTTGCCGGGGTCATGCGGCGGATATCGCAGCCTATCATCAGCGGAGAATTCATGATAGCCCACAGGCTGAAATGGGTACGGTACTCCTCGTCGGTGCAGCCGCCCAGCTTCGGCATGGTTTCGCCGCTGTCAGCGATCACGTTCACTCCCTGCTCGGTGGAGTTGATCCACTCGTTGTTGCTGCCGCCGTGCATTCCTACAACCAGCATGTCGATGTCGTTGTGGCAGAAGTTTCCGCCGTAGCACTCGCTGCCGATCTGGGAGAGCGCAAGGCGCTTGATGGATTCCCAGTTATCCTGGATATCGCCGGTGGAGCGGAACAGGTGTGCTCCGGATTCCCTTATCCACTTGTATACGTTGTCATTGCCCCAGTTGCAGGCGGAGAACATGATGTCGCGTCCGCAGTTGCGCAGCGCAGTGCTCATTCTCTTGTAAAGTATCTCGCCGGGGATATAGTCCGGCTTGTAGCAGTAGTCGTACTTGAGGTAATCCACGCCCCACTCCGCGAAGGTTTCCGCGTCGTCGAACTCATGCTCGAAGCTGCCGGGGTGTCCGCCGCAGGTGTGGGTTCCGGCGCAGGAATACATGCCGAACTTCAGTCCCTTGCTGTGGACGTAATCCGCAACGGGCTTGATCCCCTCGGGGAACTTCCAGTGATCCGGTACGAGCTTTCCGTTGCTGTCGCGCTGCTTTTCGCTCCAGCAGTCATCGATTACGATGTACTCATAGCCGGCGTCCTTCAGTTCGGAAGCCATCGCGTCTGCGGCTTCCCTGATGAGCTTGTCATTGATCTCCCAGGTGAAGGTGTTCCAGGAATTCCAGCCCATAGGCGGAGTCAGTCCTAAAAATTTGTTGTCCATTGATTTCTCCTTAAAGTCAGTTAAGCAATTTGTTCTGTTACTTGAATTTACTCTTTGATTTAGCTAAATCAAAGTTATTTCACTGCCATTATAGCATATGTGACGAAAAAATTCAACAGGATTACGCAATATTTTATCTGAAATTTTATAAGGTAACCTCTAAAAACCTCCTTCGCGGCAGATTTCTATGACTTATATCATCTGCTTCGTTGTCAAACCTTGAAATACATACAGTATTACTGCGGTTTGACGCCTAGCATCTGATATAAGTCATGTACGAAATCTGCTCGTGTCCCGGTTTTTAGAGGTTACCATAAGAAAAATCCGTGAGCGGAATGCCCACGGATTTAAGATGTACAATTTGAATTACTTGTTCAGCAGTACCTCAGCGCTTGCAAGCTTTACGCATACGCAGAAGATCTCCATAGCCTGGCGGAGTTCGTCAACGGACGGGAATGTCGGTGCGATACGGATATTGCTGTCCTTGGGGTCCTTGCCATAGGGGAATGTAGCGCCGGCGCCGGTCATTACAACGCCTGCCTCCTTGGCGAGGGAAACAATGCGCTTTGCGCAGCCGGGGAGCGCGTCAAAGGAAATGAAGTAGCCGCCGTTGGGCTTGTTCCACTTGCCGATTCCCAGAGGCTCGATCTCCTTATCCAACATGTAGAGCACAACGTCGAACTTCGGGCGGATTATAGCCGCATGGTGCTTCATGTGCTCGCCTATGCTCTCGAAATTCTTGAAGTACTTTGCGTGGCGCAGCTGATTCAGCTTATCAAAGCCGATAGTCTGATATGTCATCTGGCTCTTGATGAAGTCGATGTTCTCCTTGCTTGCCGCAACTACCGCAAGTCCGCCGCCGGGGAAGGATATCTTGGAAGTGGAGGTGAACTCGAATACCATGTTCGGATTGCCAGCCTTCTTGCACTCCTCAATGATGTTCAGCAGGTGGTCGTGATTCTCGGAAAGGTGGTGTACACAGTATGCGTTGTCCCAGAAGATACGGAAGTCCTTAGCCTTGGGCTTGAGGTTAGCGAAACGCTTTACCACCTCGTCGGAGTAGGTGATGCCGGTCGGGTTGGAGTACATCGGAACACACCAGATACCCTTGATCTCCTCGTCCTCGGATACCAGCTTCTCAATGGTATCCATGTCGGGGCCGTCCTCCTTGTAGTCAACTGCGATCATCTCAATACCAAGCGCCTGGCAGATAGCAAAGTGCCTGTCGTAACCCGGAGCCGGGCACAGGAACTTCACATGATCGTATCTGCACCAGGGCTTCTCGCTGCCGAGAACACCGAGCTGGAGCGCACGGATAATGGTGTCGTACATCATCTGCAAGCTGGAGTTGCCGCCTACGATCACCTCGTCAGCGGAAACGCCGAGCATCTCCTGGAACAGAGCCTTCGCCTCGGGGATTCCGTCCAGCACGCCGTAGTTGCGGCAGTCGATGCCGTTGCTGGACTTATAATCGCCGTCAAGGCAGTGCAGAAGCATATCCAGTGAAAGGTTGAGCTGCTCGGGGGCCGGCTTACCTCTGGACATATCCAGCTTCAGACCCTTTGCCTTGAAGTCTGCATACTGCTTTTCAAGCGCTGTCTTTTCCGCCTGAAGCTGTTCCTTGCTCATCTGTGAATAAAGCATTGTGTTATCCTCTCTTTACGCTGTCAGTTTATCGTGCGCATATCAATCCCGCGCCCATATATTTTTATTATAACATATGCGCGCTTTTTTTGCAAGCCTTTTTTGTAAATCCTGCAAAAAATAATACAGCGTACCGGAGCACGCTGTATTGACGTTACTTTTTGTTCTCTACAAAAGGAAGCTCAATTCCCTTTTCCCTGACCAGCATGTTCAGATAACGGCGCTGGCTGTACAGCTCGATAACGTTATTGATACGTCTGCGGACGAAGCGGATATTAAAAGGCTTTGCAATAACGTCAGCCGCGCCCAGGTCATACGCTCTCGAAAGGGATTTGTCCGAGGTATCGGCGCTGATGATGAACACCGGGATATCGTCTATGTATTTGTTATCCACCAGGTATTCCAGCACGCCGAAGCCGTCCATGACCGGCATCATTATATCCAGCAGTACTGCGCACAGCTTATCCTTGTTCTTCTCAAACTCCTCGATGGCGCGCTTGCCGTTCTCCGCCTCTATGACCCTGCGGTCACTGAAGGTATCGCTCAGCATGAGCCGGTTGAACTCGAAATCATCAACTATCAGCAGAGTATTGCGTTCCTCCATGAATATCCCCTCCGTATTTCTCTCCCTTTTTTGCTGCAAAAACAGCCAATGCATAACCTGTGTTGCATTATTATAATTATATAATAAAACACAAGAAAAGTCAATAGTGGATTTTACAATACGTCCCAGTGTTTTGCTGGATTTTTTATAGCTTTTGTTACAGGGGACCTCTAAGATCAGTCCTCGGCGCCGTAAACGATCTGCTTGATCACTCTGAGCGGACGCACGCCGAGTCCGCCGCAGCGCTGGATAAAGTACAGGAACGTGTAGCCGTCCCTGGGGTCGTTCGCCCAGAAACAGCCAAGCCAGCCGTCCCAACCGTACTCGCCGGGGTGCGCGGAAATACCCGGCTTGCCCTCCTCGGTGACGATACGCATGAGATTGCCGTATCCGTAGCCTGTGCACTGATCCCAGTCGCATGTCCGCAGTTGGTGCTGTGTAAGCTGGTTTGATGTCATGTATCTGACTGCGTTCCTGCTGAGGATACGTCTGCCGTTGTATACGCCCTCGTTCAGCAGCATTTCAGCAAACGCCGCGTAGTCGTCCATGGTGGAACACAGCCCCGCGCCGCCGGACTGGAACTCCGGGGGCTTCCTGCACAGGTAGGTCAGTCCCAGGTGCTGCCACAGGCAGGGGATCAGCTTTCCGTCCTCTTCCTGGTAGTTCTCGGCGAACCTGCCCAGCTTTTCCTCGGGGACCCAGAAATCCGTATCCATCATTCCCAGCGGCTCGAAAAGCTCCTCCTTCAGGAAGTCCCCGAACTTCTTGCCGGACACAGCCTCGATGACTGCGCCAAGTACGTCCGCGGAAGTCCCGTACTGCCACTGATCACCCGGGTGGAACGCCAGCGGCTGCTGCCCTATCCTGTTGGCGTAGCCCATGGTGTCAGCAGGATTCCCGGCGGCAACTTCCTCGCAGATCTTATCGTAGAGATCCTGCATGACGCTGCCGGCAGGCGTGCTCCTGTCCGGATAGCACAGCCCGGAGGTCATATCCAGCAGGTCCTTTACGCAGACCTCCCTGCCGGCGGGAACTCTGCCGTTTTCGGTGAGCACCGTCTGATCCCGGAATCCCGGGATGAACAAGCTCACCTTATCGAAAAGGTCAAGCTTGCCGCGGTCGAGAAGTATCATCGCAGCCGCCGCAGTTATCGGCTTCGTCAGGGAATACAGCCGCACGATGGTGTCATTCGTCCACTTTATTCCGCGCGCTTCGTCAGCCATTCCGGCGTTCATGCGGAATATGGTTCTGCCATTTTTGAGGACGTAGGCGGAGCCGCCTTTTATTGCGCCGCTCTCCACCTGGGAGCGCAGCATATCGGATATCTGTTCAAGTTTAACAAGGTTCATCTGATTTCCCTCACCTGATCTTTCTTGCCTCGCAATAGAAGCGCTTGTCGTGGGCGTGTCCCATGGAGAAGGTCTTTCTGGGGAGCGCACCGTCCTTGATAACGGTCGGGAACAGCTCCTCCTTGGTCATGGAGGGCAGCAGGAATCCTATGCTTCCCTTTGCGGAGGAAAGGTTCTCCACAACGTCCTCGCCGTGGATATAGTCTATCTTACCTGCATTCTCGCAGAGCCACTTGTCCAGGAACATCTGTAAGCTGCCGACAGTCAGATTTGCGGTGGATGCTCCAACGGAGTACTGCTTTCTTACACCGTTCAGCAGCACTGTGAAACTCTGCCCGGAGGCGCCCTCTGTCAGCTTCAGCGCGGCGGTCATGTCCGCCATCAGCTTATCCGTATCGGATTCGGTGACAACTCTGTGGATAGCCTCGAACTCCAGCGCTTCGCTGTGGAGATTCACTACCTCCGCGAGTGCATAGCGTGCCAGTGCAGCTTCGGGAGCGCCCTCGCGCTTCTTCTGCTCGTAGCATTCCTTGGCGGTGGCAAGGGAGTGGTTTCCGTCGCCCATCGCGTACAGCAGTACTTCCTCGCCGGTCAGTCCGTAGCGCCTGTTGAAGTCCTCCTTGTCCGCGAGCTTGTCCAGCGCCGCGAAAACTTCCCTGGCGTGGTCGCCGTCCACCAGCCAGCCCTCAAGGTGCCCGCCGTTCTGCATGAGGTCGAAGTCATACAGCTTGGTGAGCTGATCGCGCTTTGCCTCCAGCGGCTCGATAACGGTGCGCTTCACGTCGTCAATAAGTATCATGATGTGCGGAAGCTCCAGCGCGGCGTCGCGGCGTATCTTCACGCGCGGCGGAATCCTGGAGGCAACGGTCGCCTCGGTAGCGCGCACCTGGGACTTGCTGCCCTTGTTGTAGTCGTACTGCTCCAGGTCGATGGCGCCGACTAATCCGGTGCGCACCTTTCCGTCCGCCTGGGTGCGGCGCATGAGTATCAGTGCGGACTTATACTCGTTGAAAAGCCCCTTGTCGAGGTACTCCTGCATGGTCCTGTTTATCTTCGCAATACGCTCGTCTGCGCCGGGCTGCTCAAGATAGACCTCCGGGAAGATGAGATTCAGCGTGGAGGGTGCGTCCCCGGCAATCTCTGCTGTCTGTGCCCAGTATTCCGGCTCGCTTGTGTACTGGTCGCATGCAACTACCGACCACTTTGTCATTCCCTCGGCGTCCAGCTTCGGAAGGAGTATATCTGCTGATGTGAATGCTGTCATGGGTGTAATTCCTTTCATGGTGAGTATTTCCACAATTTCTGCGGAATAATTCCATCTCAATTATAACACAAAATCCCCCGGGTGGCAATATATTTTTCAAGAAAACACAGATCCCCGGCAGGATATCACTATCCAGCCAGGGAAAGTATCATTATCAGCCGCCCAGGTGAAGCACCTGGAGCAGGAGCAGCCAGCTCAGTCCGTAGTAGGTGACGACAGCCACGAGGTCGTTCACCGTGGTGATCAGCGGGCCGGAAGCCACCGCCGGGTCAACTCCGATCTTCTTGAAGAATATCGGCACAAGCGTGCCCACGCCGCTGGAGATCAGCATTGCCAGCATGAGCGCCGCGCCAATGCAGAGGGAAACGGCGAACGCAAAGGAAGCCGGATACCCTTTCACAAGCATGATGTAAAGCCCCACGAAGATTATCGACAGCACGCCGAGAATAAGACCGCAGAAGAGTCCCACACGCATTTCCTTGCACACGAGCCGGAATTTCTTCCCGGGAGCAAGATCCTTGTCCATCAGCACACGGATAGTCACCGCCAGGGACTGCGTCCCCACGTTGCCTGCCATATCCAGGATAAGCGACTGGAACGCCATGATTATTGTCAGCTGCGAAACCACCTTCTCGAACGCGCCGACAACTCCGGAAACCGCCATTCCCAGCACCAGAAGCACCAGCAGCCAGGGCATGCGCTTTTTCAGGCTTGCGGAAAGCGGCTCGTGGAGATCCTCCTCTGCGGAAAGTCCGCCCAGCTTTGCATAGTCGTCGCCCATCTCGTCGTCCACGGCTTCCACAAGGCTCTCCAGAGTGATAACGCCGAGGATACGGTTTCCACTGTCGAGCACCGGCACGCTGCTCTCGGAGTAGTTCTTCAGCCGTTCAATACAGCTCTCGGTCTTTTCGCCGCCGTATACATAGGGGAAACTGGTCTGGATAAGCGGAGCCAGCATGGCGTGCTTCTCCGCCGTCAGCAGTGCGCGCAGCTCCACCGCGCCGCAGAAGAACCCATTCTCTGCGGTGACGAACAGCGTGGAGATGTTGTCGTTCTCCTTCGCCTGCGTCATCAGCGCCCGGGTAGCCTCTGCCACGGTCATTTCAGAATTCAGCGAGATGTAATTGGTGCTCATACGGCTGCCGATTTCGTCCTCGTCGAACGAAACTATCATCTCCATCTTTCTTCTGAAATCATCGTCCAGAAGCTCTATTACCTGATTTCTCCTGTCCTTCGGGAATTCCCTCAGCACATCTGCCGCAGCGTCGCTCTCCATCTTCCCGATTATAAGGACGGACTTTGTGACGTCCATCTGCTCCAGGTATTCCGCCGCGCTCTCCGGTTCAATGTATTCAAACACGTCCGCCAGCTTTTCCGGTTCCATAGCCCGGAAAAGCCGCGTCCTTCCGCTGAGCTCCAACAGCTGAACCGCATTCGCAATGTCACCATCGTGATAGCTGTCCAGGCGCTCCTGGATAGTCTTCGGTGAAAGGTCGCCCTTCACCATTTCTGCGATCTGCTCTGCATAGTCCGGCATACTGTTCGCAGCCTGTACGAGCATTTCCTTTTCGTTGTTCATTGCCATAGCAATACCACCTTTCAATTAATATCTGTAAAATGCTAATTGAAAGTGACGCCGAGCAATACGCGCAGCCCTTGTCAGCCGTTTTTACGCAGAAAAAGCCGGGCGGCAAAACGAGCCGTCCGCCCACAGATAAGGGCAGCGCATACTTCGCCCGAAACTGTCACCTGTGCTCACTTTGCTCACCTCGCCCACATAATTATTTTCATATAAAATTATATCACAGCCACAATCCCTGTGTCAACCCTGCCGGGATCATTTCACACAATTTTCAGAAACCCCTGTATCCCGGCGGCGAGATAAATCAGTGGGCGGATCATGAGATCCGCCCACTGCCAGTCTGTCGAAAAAGTAAATTTTGCCCGCGAAGCGAGCTTTTGAAATCAATTTTTTGACCCAGCTTTGCCGGGTCAAAAAATACTTCTATCCGCACAAGTGTATTGGAAACGGCTTCGCCTTATTCCTTACGCGCGCAGGGTGCATTTTATCGAAGATAAAATGCGTAAGGCTTGGCTTTGCCAAGCCAGTGGATTGGTTTCGGCGGAAAAGTCACTTTAGTGACTTTTTCGACGGTCTCTCAGTGGACGGATCATGAGATCCGCCCACTGCGTCGTTCAGCTCAGAACTGCTCAAGTATCTGTTCCTTGGAATGCAGTCCCACCAGTATCTCCCTTGTGATCCCGTCCTGTATGATCACCAGCGTCGGAATGCTCTGCACCGCAAACGCGGAAGCCAGTTCCGGCTGCTCGTCCACGTTCACCTTGCCCACCTTTATTTCCGGGTGCTCCTCCGCAATGGCGTCCACCACCGGGGACTGCATCATGCAGGGCGCGCACCAGCTTGCCCAGAAATCAAGCAGCACCGGCTTGCCGCTCTCGACTATCTCGGTCTTGAAATTATCCTTGGTTATCGTCAGTACAGCCATAATATCATACCTCCGTTTAGGCAGTTGTCTTGTTGTCGGGGAATTCCCCCTTATTCATTATATACCCAAAAGTGGTGTTTGTCCAGTGCAATTTTAGGAAAGCACTGATTAAATCTGGTGCGTATATTGCGCAGTCAGATTTTTCGTCAGATTACATAATGAGGACGACGCAAGGCTGGTCTGTCGGTCAGCCCCTCTGTCACTCCGTGACACCTCCCCCACCGGGGGAGACCACGCCTTGCTAGGACGAATTGTGAAAGATGCCAGTTTGGCGCAACACTCAACATAATCTATAAGCTATCATGTTCTATTTTGCGCCAAACTAAAAATATGCAAGCAAGATACGCAGCAAGCCGTCAGGCGTGATTTAATCAGTGGTTCCTTAGTTTGGCATATCAAAATAGTTTTATACAAAGGGTATAATCGCCTGGTGGCGGAATTTGCACAGTTTTGGCTTAGTTTGGTGTGCGTTTTTGTTGAAATAGCACTATAATTCCAAGTAATCTGTCTGATTTAGAAAAAGCTCTTGACTATCCCGGGGAGTTTGTAGTAAAATATAAATGTATAGGATTGAGGAATGGACTCAACCGCAACTATAAATGAAACGGAGAGAATTACTATGCAGAAGACAATTGGCGTACTTACAAGCGGCGGCGACGCCCCCGGCATGAACGCGGCAGTTCGCGCCGTAACAAGAGCTGCTATCAAGAAGGGCTTCAGAGTCGTTGGTATCCGCCGTGGATATAACGGTCTGCTCAACAACGACATGATCGAACTCACCACAAGAGATGTTGCCGATATAATCCAGAGAGGCGGCACAGAGATATTCACCGCTCGCTGCAAGGAATTCAGAGAGTGGGAATATGTCCTCAAGGCAAAGGATATCTGCGTAAGAGATAACTTCGCAGGCATCGTTGTTATCGGCGGCGACGGTTCCTTCCGCGGCGCAGCAGACCTTTCCAAGGCTGGTATTCCCTGCGTGGGTCTGCCTGGAACGATCGACAACGATATCCAGTGCTCCGAGTACACCATCGGCTATGACACTGCAATGAACACCGTTATGGAACTGGTGGACAAGCTCCGTGACACATCTCACTCCCATGAGCGCTGCGCTGTCGTTGAGGTAATGGGCAGAAACGCTGGCCACATTGCGCTGAACACCGGCGTTGCATGCGGCGCTACCGCTATCCTCGTTCCTGAGATCGAGTTCAACATGGAAGATGTTGTCAGAAAGATCAGAACTGCGCGCGAGAACGGCAAGGAGCAGTTCATCGTCATCGTCGCAGAGGGAGTAGGTCACACCGAAGAGATCGCCAAGAAGATCTATGAGGAAACCGGAATCGAGTCCAGAGCAACTATCCTTGGCCACGTTCAGAGAGGCGGCAGCCCCACAGTACGCGACAGAGTCGTTGCGTCCGAGATGGGCTATTACGCAGTTGAGCTGCTTGAGAAGGGCATCGGCAACCGCGTTGTCGGCATGAAGGACGGCAAGATCTACGACGTAGATATCCAGGAAGCCCTCAGCATGAAGAAGCCGTTTGACAAGCGTCTTTACGACATCGCAAACGAAATCAGCTTCTGATAAAACAGTTATCCGGCGTCCGGACGGGCGCAAAAATAAAACTACAACACAGAGTAGGAGAACGTGCGTTAAGTGCCACACGGACGGAGAGTTGCCGTGCGGACGAAAGCCCACCGGGCTGCGGTACGTTCTTCGCATCTCGCTGTACATAAATTGAATATGAAGCCATGGGGCTTTATTCTGTTTGTATATGGCGAAGTTACGGAGGATAAAGACATGGCTTTTTTTCTTAACTTCTTTGGCAATTTCAAGAGATCTGCGCAGGAGCTGAAAAGCATTCGCTGCCTGGCAGTGACGGCGGTACTCATCGCACTGGCGTGCATTCTCAAAACGCTGACGATACAGCCGCTTCCCACGCTCAAGATAGGCTTTGCGTTCATCGCGATATCCGCCATCGGAATGCTGTACGGTCCCACGGTCGCAGGACTTTCCTGCGTTGCCACGGACGTCATCGGATACCTTATCTCAAACCAGCAGCAGGGATTCTCTCCGCTGTTCACGCTGGTAGAGGTCACGGGCGGCGTGATCTACGGCATATTCCTTTACGGAATGAATCCGATAAAGCCGGATTTCACCTCGGCAAAGACCTTCTGGACAGGCATCAGGTCCAATGTGCCAACAGTGCTTCGTATTGTCGGCGCTAAGTTCACGATAAACCTCGTCTGCAACGTGTTCATGAACACGCTGTTCCTTATGATAATGGGATACGGCATCGTCCCCGAAACATTCTGGATAAAGGTAGGCGAACGAATTATCAAGAACGCCACCATGCTGCCGATCGAAGTGTTCATTCTTCTGCTGACGCTGTTCCCGATTAAGGCGGCTTACAGCGCAGTTTTCAAAAATCATCGTCAGAGCGTTTAAGCGGCTCGGAAAGGCTCAATTATGAAAAAGCTCGGATTTATCGGCGTCGGTAATATGGGCGGCGCAATACTCAAGGGTATCGAGGGAAAGCTCGGCAATACTGCGGTTTTCGCCTATGACGCAAACTCGGAAAAACTCGCAGACCTCACTCAGGTAGGCGCTACCGCCGCCGGCAGCGCAAAGGAGATAGCCGACAAGTGCGACTATATCCTCCTGGCAGTAAAGCCCCAGCACCTTGCGGAAGTCCTCGCGGAGATAAAGGACAGTGTAAAGCCGGAAACCGTATTCATCTCCATCTGCGCCGGAATCTCCGCAGAATTCATCAGGGAACGCACCATTCCCAACGCAAAGGTAGTGCTCGTTATGCCGAACACCCCGATGATGCTGGGCTTCGGAGCCTCAGCAATGTCCCACGACAGCACCGTTTCCGATGAGGAGTTCGCATTCGCACGCAAGATCATCGGCAGCTGCGGTATCACCGAAGTAGTCCCCACCGACAAGATGAAGGAGATCATCGCGATAAACGGCAGCTCTCCGGCGTTCATCTATCTCTATGCAAAGGGATTCGTTGATTATGCGGACTCCATCGGTATCGACAAGGAAGCCGCGCTGCGCCTGTTCGCCCAGAGCCTTATCGGCTCCGCGAAAATGCTCACCGAATCCGGAATGACGGTGGACGAGCTGATAAAGCAGGTATCCTCCCCCGGAGGAACCACCCTTGCCGGACTTGACAAGCTTTACGAGGGCGACCTCACCGGCGACGTCAAGAGAGCCTGCGAAGCCTGCACAAAGCGCGCCTATGAACTGGGTCAGTAATTATTTTTTCGGGGCGATGAAATACTCGCCCTTTTCTTTTAGGAGGACACCATGATAAGAGTGGCGCAGATACTCGGAAAGATGAACGGCGGCGGCGCCGAACAGGTCGTGATGAACTACTACCGGGCGATCGATCGGGAGCAGGTTCAGTTCGACTTCTACCTGTTCAAGGGGTCGAAGTACGTTCCCGTTGAGGAGATAAAATCACTTGGCGGACGGCTGTTCGTGCTGCCAACGCTGAAGCACCCCGTGAAGTACTTCCGGACGCTGCGGCGGCTGCTCTCCGAGAACGGCTAGAGGATAATGCACTGCCACCTCAGCACGCTGTCGTATCTGCCGCTGCTCGCAGGTAAAAAAGCAGGAGTCCCTGTGCGGATACTCCACAACCACAGCACCTCCGGCGGCGCCCGGGAATGGCTCCGGAATATTGCGAAAGCGCTGTTCAAGCCCTTTGCCAGAATGCATGCAACGGAATACTTCGCCTGCTCGGAATATGCCGCGCAGTGGATCTACGGAAGCCGCGCAACAGCGCCGCTCACCGAGGACTCCCACCCGGAAGTCAGGCACCGCCGCGTACGCATAATGCCCAACGCCATCGACACAAAGAAGTACAAGTTCAGCGAGAAGTCACGGCAGGAAGTCCGCAGGGAACTGAATATCCCCGTGAAGTCACTCGTGATCGGACACATCGGAAGATTCTGCGCCCAGAAGAACCAGGGGTTCATAATTGATATCTTCCGGGAAGTCCTCCAGCAGAACCAGAATGCAGTATTGGTGATGACCGGCGACGGACCGGACCGTGAACTGATAAAGGCGCGCGCCATCGCCCTCGGCGTGTCCTCCCGGGTGGTATTCACCGGACAGCGCAGCGACGCCGAACGTCTGTACAGCACATTTGACTGCTTCCTGCTGCCATCCAACTATGAGGGACTCCCGGTTGTAGGGGTGGAAGCGCAGTGCTCCGGGCTGCCCTGCCTGTTCTCCAACCGGATTACGCCGGAAATAAAGCTGTTGGGCACTGCACAGTTTCTTCCCCTGGGGAATCCCCATGACTGGGCGTGCGCTGTTTTGTGCTGCTCCGGACTGCGCGACAGCAAGGCGCCGGAAGTGCTCACACAAAAGGGCTACGATATTTTTTCCGCCGCCCGGGATCTGGCGGATTTTTACCTCCGGAATTCAAATTGTTAACCAAAACCGCTTGACAAGTTTACATTGTTGTGATATAATTAACAAGGCTCAATTGTAAACCAAAAGAACAGGAGATAGTTAACAATGAAAGAAACAATCAATTCCAACGGCACCGCAGCCGTTAAGACGAACAAATTCTTCACCGTAAAGAACATGGTGTTCATTGCGGTAATGGCAGCACTTATCTGCGTTGCGTCGCCGTTTTCCGTTCCCATGCCGGGACTTGTTCCGATATCCCTTGCGACATTCGCAATATACCTTGCCGGCGGAATCCTCGGCGCTAAAAAGGGCACCGTTGCAGTAGTGGTCTATGTGCTTCTCGGCGCTGTGGGACTTCCTGTATTCTCCGGCGGCGAGGGCGGATTACAGAAACTGTTCGGAGTTACCGGAGGATACATAATCGGCTATATCCCCTGCGTGCTCATCACCGGACTTTTCGTTGACCTCTTCTTCAGAAAGAGATCCAATATCAAGAATGCGTTCCTCAACTGGCTCAGCAGAGCCTGGGCTGTTCCCGTTGGCATGGTTCTCGGAACCGTAGTCCTGTACGCTTTCGGAACTGCATGGTTCATCGTTGCACGCGGCGTAACACTGGAAGTCGCTATGGCAGGCTGCGTTATTCCGTTCATTCCCGGCGACCTCATCAAGATCGCCTGCGCGACAGTGCTCACCATCGCGCTCCGCGACAGACTTTCCGTCATAATGAACGACAACAAGTAAGTATAACTCCTCAACTGCATTACCGCCCCGGAAGCACAGATTCCGGGGCGGTCAATTTTATTCATTCTCCTGTATTCCGCCCATGGAAAGGATCAGCATTCCTGCCATGACAAGCACGCATACCGACAGCCCGGCATTCATCGTGAACGGCTCTGCGGAATATGCGTTCGCCCAGACCGCCTCGGAATTATCCGTCAGCAGCTCCGCCGGAAGCGAAAACAGGGCGCTCATCAGCGCCGCCGGAATCCGGGAGATCATCAGTCCCCTGATCGGCACCGCTCCCCCGGATACCGCCGCCGCCTGCATTATCACGCAGACTCCGCCGAAACTCAGCGCCGCTGCGCACAGCGGAACAGCGCCCACCGCAGGAACAAGATCCCTCACCCTGGTTACTTCCAGCAGCGCAGGAAACACCCTGCCGGAGTTCCCTCCCAGTCCTGCCGCCCTCAGCAGCTTCTCAATAAGCCCGGTAACTCCCGAGCTTTCCAACAGCGCAGTCACCGCCGCAAACGCCGCCGCCATAATGCAGACCGTGTACATCACCCTGGCGCCGCTGTCCACCGACCGCACGAAGCACTCCACACCAAGATCTGTATGCGCCTCTCTTCCAGTAAGCGTTATCCGCTCCCCGGTGCGGCAGACTGCCACAGCGATAACAAGCGATGACAGTAAGCATGCCCCGTATATTACTCCGCCCACGGCAGCGCTGCGGAATACCACCATACCGGCGGTCCCTATAACGAATGACGGGCCGCTGCCGTAACAGCAGCACAGCATTCTTCCCGCGTCCCTGCGCGATAATCTCCCGGCACGCACCAGCTCCGACAGCAGCTTCGCTCCCACCGGATATCCGCCGATGTTCGCTAGCAGGAACACCGCGCACAATTCCCCGGGCAGCCTGAGTATCACCGACAGCGGCTTTGTCAGCGGAACGAACGCGAGCAGGTACAATCCGCTGCGCTGCAGGTATACGGAAAGCACCGTGAACGCGAACAGCGCTGGTATTACTACCTCCAGGCAGCCGGATACCGACTCCCTGACCGCGCCGGAAAGCTCCTCCGGGCGGAGTACTATCCCGACTGCGGCTGCGACCGCCATCGCCGCCAGAAGTATCTTACGGGCGCGCATCAGCTTTCCGGGGAATTTACCCCGGAGACCGCGCCCCCTGCCGCGAATCCCAGACAGAGAAGCAGCTTTATCAGAATAAGCGTGCCGTCAGTCCGCCCGAGGATAATTCCCAGGAGAATCAGCGGCGCTATGTACATCACGCCGCATATTGCGCCGGTTTTAAGCCCGTCATGCCGCCGGATCTTTCCGGCAGTCCTGCCGCAGAAGAAGCTCCCTCCCGCAGCAGCGGCTGTTGCAGGGAGCCATGATATCCCACCGTCCGCGCCGAACAGAAGCAATATCAGCGCCCCTGCCGCTGATATTGCGGCAGTTACCAAGTAACCTATGGCAATTCCCCTGCCGAATGGCGCAAGCCGTGAATTTCCGTGTCTTTTTCGCATATCATCACCCGGTCTATAATATGCGGCGCATGTCCAGGATATGCCTTTTTAATATTACCGTTATGTATATAATTCACAAAAATTTCACATCAATTTAGGCTCCGTTTGCTTTTTTTCACATCAAACCCCTTGATTTATTTGTAAAAATCATGTATAATGTAATTATAAGAAATTCGTGTATAGATAAAACCCACGAGTATCAATTTCTAAAAAGGAGATATTAAAATGGATCTTAACAATATCACTCTGCTTGATGTAATCGACAGGCGTACACTCCAAAACCTGCAGGACGCTTTTGCCGCCGCCACTGGAATGGCTGCGCTTGCAACAGACGAAAACGGCCCCGTTACCGAGGGAAGTAATTTCACCGACTTCTGCATGAAGCTCACACGTAAATCCCACGTTGGCGCAGAACGCTGCAATCAGTGCGACCTGAAGGGCGGCGAGGAAGCCAGCCGCACAGGAAAGCCCTCCGTATATTACTGCACCAGCGGACTTATGGATTTTGCCGCTCCAGTAGTCGTGAATGGTAAGCACATCGGCTCCCTTATCGGCGGTCAGGTACTTCCCGAGGAGCCTGACGAGGATAAATTCCGCAAGATAGCTGACGAGCTTGGCATTGACCAGGACGATTACATAGCAGCCCTCCGCAAGGTGAAGATCGTTCCGAAGCGCCAGATCGAAGCAGCGGCAAATCTGCTCTGGCAGATGGCAAATGCGCTCTCCGAAGTAGGATATCAAAGACTTGTCGCCCTGGAATCCCAGAAGAGAAAGGACATTGTTATTGACGAAGTAAACGACAAGTTTACGGAGATCACCGGAAGCATGAACAACGTCGTGTCAAATATTCTCTCGCTTGAGAACATTTTCTCCACAATTAAGGATTCCGCCGCTGCGTCCTCAAAGGCTGTCGAGAGCACGGACGGTATCGTAAAGGCGATAGAAAATGCCTCCACTCAGCTTACGCTGATAGGATTCAACGCTTCCATTGAAGCGAAGCGCGCAGGCGCCGCCGGAGCCGGATTCAACGTTATCGCCCAGGAAGTGCGCACCCTTGCCGACAAGAACACCAAGCAGGCTAACGAGGTCGAGAATACTCTCAACGAGATCAAGAAGGCAATCGTAGGTATCAACGCTCAGCTCAAGACCTGCAACACCGAAATCCAGCAGAACGCCGATGTCATCGAGAAGCTCAAGGCTCTTGTGGACGAAGCGAACGCCCAGGTAAAGAATCTCAAGTAAAGACTGAAACAGGTATTACGCCGTTCAGATAAATTCCAACATGAAAGGAAAATGCAATTATGGCAAACAGATTTGTACTCAACGAAACCTCCTATCATGGCGCAGGCGCTATCGCCAACATCGCTGTCGAAGCAAAGAACCGCGCATTCAAGAAAGCTTTCGTATGTTCCGATCCCGACCTCATCAAGTTCGGTGTGACCAAGAAGGTCCTCGACGTGCTTGAGAAGGACGGTCTGGCTTACGAGGTTTATGATAATATCAAGCCGAACCCCACCATCGAAAACGTTCAGACCGGCGTTGCTGCTTTCAAGAAGAGCGGCGCTGACTACCTCATCGCCATCGGCGGCGGTTCCTCCATGGATACCGCCAAGGCGATCGGAATCATCATCAACAATCCGGAGTTCGCTGATGTTAGAAGCCTGGAGGGTGTTGCTCCAACAAAGAAGCCGGCAGTTCCGATAATTGCAGTTCCTACCACCGCCGGCACCGCTGCGGAAGTTACCATCAACTACGTTATCACCGATGTTGAGAAGAACCGCAAGATGGTATGCGTTGACCCCCACGACATTCCTGTCGTTGCTGTTGTTGACCCTGAGATGATGTCTACAATGCCCAAGGGACTGACTGCTGCCACCGGTATGGACGCTCTCACGCACGCTATTGAGGGCTACATCACTAAGGCTGCATGGGAACTTTCCGATATGTTCCACCTCAAGGCTATCGAGATCATCTCCAGATCCCTCCGCGGCGCCGTTGCCAACACTCCAGAGGGACGCGAGGGAATGGCTCTCGGTCAGTACGTTGCCGGCATGGGATTCTCCAACGTTGGACTGGGTATCGTTCACTCCATGGCTCACCCCCTTGGTGCGCTGTATGATACTCCCCACGGAGTTGCCAACGCAATCATTCTCCCGACTGTAATGGAATACAACGCTCCCTGCACCGGCGAGAAGTACCGCGATATTGCAAAGGCTATGGGCGTTGAGGGTACCGAGAAGATGACCCAGGAAGAGTACAGAAAGGCAGCCGTTGACGCAGTAAAGCAGCTGTCCCACGACGTAGGAATCCCGGCTAACCTCAAGGATATCGTAAAGCCCGAGGATATTCCGTTCCTGGCGCAGTCCGCTTACGACGACGCTTGCAGACCCGGTAACCCCCGTGATACCTCCGTTGAGGAGATCACTGAGCTTTATAAGAGCCTGCTGTGATAGCTTCTGAATAGAACAACTCCCCCGGTTGCGTGCCGGGGGATTATTTTATTTTCTTTTGTAAGTTAGATTTACAACAATCTGTATGAAAAGAAGTACCGTTGCAATTATCAAGGTTGGAACAGGTGAAACAGTCATAGAAGTATAAATCTTAGATATTTCATTCGAATAAACTAATAATACAACCCATGAAAATACAACCGAAGTCAACAGTGGAAAAACAGAATATTCATAATAAAATTCATCTATATTAATATACATATGATCTATTACAAAAAAGTTTTCCTCAGTACGCTTATGTATAAAAGTGTAATTCAGAACATGGTGTATCAAGTAAATCAATGATATAGCAACCATCAAAGCTAATAAACTACTGATTCCATAGAATGTACCCCAGAGTGTCCCATCAACGATTTCCGGTGATTTTTTTATCAATGAAATAACATTACCACCCGATAAATTGAACATTCCAATCCATATGTTTTCAGAGTACCCTAATCCATTAACTGACACACAATACATAGGGGTACACAACATGGCTATAGCAATTATGTTCAAAATAATTGAACCCACATTCAGCTTGAATTGTTTGCTCTTCTGCAATTTCAAGTCCTCCTTTGATATCTTTTATATAATTATAGCCCAAAACGCTCTATTTGTCAATAGACCAAAACGTTCTAGCCCTATAATATTTTTAGTATATTATAGGAGAATTGAAATGTACAGATTAAAATACCTAAGAGAAAGCGAACTTCTGACCCAGACCCAGGTGGCGAATGCAATTTTCTGCAGCCAGCGCGCTTATAGTCACTACGAAACGGGACAGCGCGATATCCCCACCCAGACCCTGATACGCCTGGCTGACTTCTACAACGTGTCCATAGATTTCATTCTTGGCAGGACAGAAAACCCGAAAATTAACAAATAACTCAATAAAACAAAACCGCTTCCCATTCGGGAAGCGGTCTTATTTTTATGAAGTGGTTTGCACCAGTTCAACGGAATTAGCCGTTAACCTTGGTAACAACGCCAGAACCTACGGTTCTGCCACCCTCACGGATAGCGAAACGCAGACCCTCTTCGATAGCGATAGGAGTGATGAGCTCAACGTCCATAACTACGTTATCGCCAGGCATGCACATTTCCTTGTCAGCAGGCAGGGTGATTACGCCGGTAACGTCGGTAGTTCTGAAGAAGAACTGCGGACGATAGTTGGAAACGAACGGAGTATGACGACCGCCCTCTTCCTTCTTAAGAACGTAAACCTGACCAGTGAACTTGGTGTGCGGGTGGATAGAACCGGGCTTGCAGAGAACCTGACCACGCTCGATATCCTGACGGGTAACACCACGGAGCAGAGCGCCGATGTTGTAACCAGCAACTGCCTCGTCCAGGGTCTTTCTGAACATCTCAAGACCGGTAACAACGGTGGACTTGGGCTCGTCAGTCAGACCAGTGATCTCAACGGTATCGTTAACCTTAACAACGCCACGCTCAACTCTACCAGTTGCAACGGTACCACGGCCAGTGATGGTCATTGTATCCTCAACAGGCATCAGGAACGGCTTGTTCTCATCACGCTCAGGAGCAGGAATGTACTCATCAACAGCATCCATGAGCTCCTTGATGCAAGCATACTCGGGAGCGTTAGGATCGGTGGAAGTGCAATCCAGAGCAACCTTAGCGGAACCACGGATAACGGGAACTTCATCGCCGGGGAAGTCATTCTGGGACAGAACGTCACGGATATCCATCTCTACGAGGTCGAGCAGCTCGGGATCGTCAACGTCATCGCACTTGTTGATGAATACAACGATTGCAGGAACGCCTACCTGACGAGCGAGAAGGATGTGCTCCTTGGTCTGAGCCATAGGGCCATCAGTACCAGCAACAACGAGGATAGCGCCGTCCATCTGAGCAGCACCGGTGATCATGTTCTTGATATAGTCAGCATGGCCGGGGCAGTCAACGTGAGCGTAGTGACGCTTCTCGGTCTCGTACTCAACGTGAGCGGTGTTGATTGTGATACCACGCTCTCTCTCCTCCGGAGCCTTATCGATCATGTCGTAAGCTTCGAACTTAGCCTTGCCCTGAAGGGAAAGCCACTTGGTGATAGCAGCGGTGGTGGTGGTCTTACCGTGGTCTACGTGACCGATGGTACCAATGTTTACGTGGGGCTTGGTGGAATTATAATGTTCCTTTGCCATGGGTATGTCCTCCTTAATAGGTGATCTGGTGTCCCCCATTGGGTGGGGAACGCCGTAATTTCAGTAATATTATTTTATCATCTTTCTGCGAAAAAATCAAGTAGTTTCGCAGAAAAATTGGTCTGAGAGTGCAAATTTACGCGGAATTAACCCTGCTTGCGCTTGCTCATGATAGCCTCGGAAATGGACTTCGGAACCTCAATGTAGTGGCTCGGCTGCATTACATACTGACCGCGGCCCTGGGTCTTGGAACGAAGATCGTTGGAGTAGCCGAACATCTCAGAAAGCGGAACGAAAGCGGTAACCTGAACGGAACCGTTTCTGGTCTCCTGGTTCTGGATCTGGCCACGGCGGGAGTTAAGGTCGCCGATTACGTTACCGATGTAGTCATCAGGAACGACAACGTCAACTCTCATGATCGGCTCGAGGATAACGGAATGCGCCTGCTTGAGGGCTTCCTTGATAGCCATAGAACCTGCGATCTTAAATGCCATTTCGGAGGAGTCTACCTCGTGGTAAGAACCGTCGTACAGGGAAACCTTGATGTCAACAACAGGATAGCCTGCGAGGACACCGGCGTTAAGAGCGCCCTGGATACCTGCGTCAACAGCAGGAATGAACTCCTTGGGGATAGAACCGCCGACAACGTCGTTGCTGAACTCGTAGCCCTTACCGGACTCGTTCGGCTCTACCTTGATCTTAACGTGACCGTACTGACCGGAACCACCGGACTGGCGCTTGTACTTCATGTCGATGTCAGCTGTGCCAGTGATAGTTTCCTTATAAGCAACCTGAGGAGCACCAACGTTAGCCTCAACCTTGAACTCACGGAGCAGTCTGTCAACGATGATATCGAGGTGGAGCTCACCCATACCAGCGATGATGGTCTGACCGGTCTCCTGGTTTGTCCAGGTCTTGAATGTCGGGTCTTCTTCAGCAAGCTTTGCGAGTGCGATAGCCATCTTTTCCTGACCAGCCTTGGTCTTGGGCTCGATAGCCAGGTCGATAACCGGCTCCGGGAACTCCATGGACTCGAGGATTACAGGGTGGTTCTCGTCGCAGAGAGTATCACCAGTAGTGGTGTACTTAGTACCAACAACGGCTGCGATATCACCGCACGGGCATGCGTCGATATCCTGTCTGTGGTTGGAGTGCATCTGAAGGATACGGCCCATACGCTCGTTCTTGTCCTTTGTAGCGTTCAGAACTGTTGTACCAGCCTCAACGTAACCGGAGTAAACTCTGAAGAAGCAGAGCTTACCAACGAACGGGTCAGTAGCGATCTTGAATGCGAGCGCGGAGAACGGCTGATCGTCGCCTGCGTGTCTTTCAACTTCCTCGCCGGTCTCGGGGTCTACACCCTTGATGGAAGGAATATCAAGAGGAGAAGGCATATAGTCAACGACAGCGTCAAGGAGCTTCTGAACGCCCTTGTTTCTGTAGGAAGTACCACAGATAACAGGAACGAACTTGTTCTCAATGGTGCCCTTTCTGATGGCAGCCTTGATCTCCTCAACGGTGAAGTCCTCACCCTCGGTCTCGAAGTATCTCTCCATCAGAGCGTCGTCCAGCTCAGCGACCTTCTCGAGAAGGTTCTGTCTGTATTCCTTAGCCTTATCCATCATGTCAGCAGGGATATCCTCAACACGCATATCCTTACCGATATCGTCGTAGTATACATCAGCCTTCATCTCAACGAGGTCGATGATTCCCTTGAAGTCCGCCTCAGCGCCGATAGGCAGCTGGATCGGAACAGCGTTGCACTTCAGTCTGTCGTGCATCATCTGTACTACGTTGTAGAAGTCTGCGCCCATGATATCCATCTTGTTGACATAAGCCATTCTGGGTACATGGTATTCATCTGCCTGACGCCATACTGTTTCTGACTGAGGCTCTACGCCGCCCTTTGCACAGAAAACAGTTACGGAACCGTCAAGCACTCTCAGGGAACGCTGAACTTCAACTGTGAAGTCAACGTGACCAGGGGTGTCGATAATATTGATTCTATGGTCCTTCCAGAAGGCTGTGGTAGCAGCGGAGGTGATTGTGATACCTCTCTCCTGCTCCTGAACCATCCAGTCCATCGTAGCAGTACCATCGTGAGTTTCACCGATCTTGTGGTTGATACCAGTGTAGAACAGGATACGCTCAGTTGTGGTGGTCTTGCCGGCGTCGATGTGCGCCATGATACCAATATTACGGGTCATTTCGAGAGATACGTCTCTTTTCATAAATTCCTCCGTAATTCTGGAATTACCCGGGGTATTCGCCCCAGGTAACTCATCTGTTTCTGATTACCACTTATAATGTGCGAAAGCCTTGTTAGCTTCAGCCATCTTATGAGTATCGTCACGCTTCTTGCAAGCGCCGCCCTGACCGTTCAGTGCGTCCAGGATCTCGTTTGCAAGTCTTTCCTTCATTGTCTTCTCGTTACGCGCACGGCTGTAGGTGGTGATCCATCTCAGACCGAGTGTACGTCTTCTTTCGGGGCGAACCTCCATAGGAACCTGGTAGGTTGCACCACCGACACGGCGAGCCTTAACCTCGAGCTGCGGCATGATGTTCTCCATTGCCTCCTCGAAAGCTTCCAGAGCGTCCTTGCCGGTCTTCTCAGCAACGATCTCAAATGCGCCGTATACGATCTTCTGGGCTACGCCCTTCTTTCCGTCGAGCATGATATTGTTTACCAGTCTTGTTACGAGCTCAGAGCCGTACACAGGATCCGGAAGAACTTCACGCTTCGGAACATTACCTCTTCTTGGCACTTTACTTCCCTCCTTCATACGAAATGAAAATCATAGGTACTCGAAAGCATAAATCCTACCCTCTCGGGTGGCATTGACCTTCCGCCGTCCAAACAGAGGCTCTATCAAAAATAATGCCTTGTCTGACAGCAATAAGTCAGAAATTACGCTTTCTTTCCAGCCTTCGGACGCTTTGCACCATACTTGGAGCGTCCCTGCATTCTCTTGTCTACACCCTGAGCGTCGAGTGTACCTCTGATGATGTGGTAACGCACACCAGGAAGGTCCTTAACACGGCCGCCGCGGATCATTACAACAGAGTGTTCCTGCAGTTTGTGTCCGATACCGGGAATATAAGCTGTAACTTCATAACCGTTAGAAAGCTTTACTCTGGCTACCTTTCTCATAGCGGAGTTCGGCTTCTTAGGGGTCTGAGTACGAACGGCTGTGCACACGCCTCTCTTCTGGGGAGAAGACTGGTCAACCTGCTGCTTGCGCAGTGTGTTCATTGACTTCTGGAGTGCAGGAGCCTTGGATTTCTTCTCAGAAACCTCGCGTCCCTTGCGGACAAGCTGATTAAACGTAGGCATTATTTCACCTCCAATAATTTTTCGTATGCATGTATTTTCCCGACGATCTCGAAAAATATACTCACACACATTTATATATTTTAAAGCAAAGAACGGTGTTTGTCAAGAGTTTCAGCGAAACTTTGTAGCAAACGCCGTTACATTTGTATCACGCGCGCACTTTTTTGTGCATTTTAGCCAACATTGTCCTCGGAAGCATTCTCTGCGGCTGCCTCAGCGGCTGCGAGAGCCTCCTTTTCAGCCTCGCGCTCTTCAGCATAAAGACCTGTGCCGGCAGGGATAAGCTTACCGATGATGACATTCTCCTTCAGACCGAGCAGCGGATCCTCCTTGCCGCGGATAGCCGCGTCAGTAAGAACTCGTGTTGTTTCCTGGAAGGAAGCTGCGGACAGGAAGCTGTCGGTAGCCAGAGATGCCTTGGTAATACCGAGCAGGACTGCCTCGCTCTGCGGCATTCTCAGACCAACCTCGCCGTTGGCTATGCGCTGCTGGATCTCCTCGCAGACCTGGGTAAGCTCGTTCTTGCCGATGATCGAACCAGGCAGCAGGTAGCTGTCGCCAGGATCGGTGATCCTGATCTTTCTCATCATCTGACGAACGATGACCTCAATGTGCTTATCGTTGATATCAACACCCTGCATACGGTAAACCTTCTGCACCTCTGCGATGATGTAGTTCTGAACTGCCTCTTCACCGAGTACTTCCAGCACGTCGTGGGGGTTGAAGGAACCAATGGTCAGCGGATCGCCAACATTTACGGTATCACCCTCATATACTCTCGGGCGGAGGTCGTAGGAAATCGGATAAGCTTCCTCGGTGCCGTCCTCCTGGGTAATGATGATGTTGTTCTGCTTCTTGATCTTCTCGTAGCGAACCTTACCGCCGACTCTTGCGATGATCGCAGCGTTCTTCGGGCGGCGGGACTCGAACAGTTCCTCGACACGGGGAAGACCCTGTGTGATATCCTCGGCGGAAGCGATACCACCGGTATGGAACGTTCTCATTGTCAGCTGAGTACCAGGCTCACCGATGGACTGCGCCGCGATGATACCAACAGCCTCGCCGATATTGATGAGCTGACCTGTTGCCAGTGAAGCGCCATAGCAGCGTGCGCACACGCCGTTCTTGAGTCCGCAGGTGAGAACAGAACGGATCTTTACCAGCTCAGCGCCGGAGTCCACGATCTTTGCTGCGTCAGCGTCGGTCATGAGCTTATCACGGGATACGAGTACGTTGCCGTCCTTGTCCTTGAAGTCCTCGGAGAGGAAGCGTCCCACAAGACGTTCGCCGAGCTTCTCGACCAGCTCCTTGCCTTCCTTGATCTCGTATACGTCGATACCATCGGTGGTGCCGCAGTCCTCTTCGCGTACGATGACTTCCTGGGATACGTCAACAAGACGTCTGGTCAGGTAACCGGAGTCCGCCGTTCTCAGCGCGGTATCGGCAAGTCCCTTACGGGCGCCGCGGGCGGAGATGAAGTACTCCAGGACTGTCAGACCTTCACGGTAGTTAGCTCTGATAGGCATTTCGATGGTCTTACCGGAGGTGTTCGCGATAAGTCCTCTCATACCTGCCAGCTGTCTGATCTGGTTTGTAGAACCACGCGCACCGGAGTCCGCCATCATGAAGATATTGTTGTACTTGTCGAGGTTTGCTGTCAGAGCGTTTCCGACGTCCTCGGTAGCCTTGTTCCAGATCTTCTTGAACTCTTCCTGGCGCTCGTAGTTGGAGATGAAACCACGGTTGAAGCGCTTGTTCAGCTTTGCGATCTTTGCGTCCGCGTCGGCGAGGATCTCTGCCTTCTGCGGAGGGATAACAGCGTCGCTTACCGCAACGGTGATACCTGATCTTGTGGAGTACTTATAACCCATTGCCTTGATCTTATCCAGCACCTGAGCTGTTGTAGCTGTGCCGTGGATCTTGAGGCAGCGGTCGATGATCTTACCAAGCTGGCTCTTGCCGACCTTGAAGGAGATCTCGTAATCCAGCTGGTGCTCGGGATCTGTTCTGTCAACGTAGCCCAGATCCTGCGGAATGTGCTCGTTAAAGATGATCCTGCCGACGGTAGCCGGAACAAGTCTTGTGATCTTGGTGTCGCCGAGATCCTTGGTAACTCTTACCTTTATATTTGCGTGAATGGAGATTATGCCGTCCTGGTAAGCCATGAGCGCTTCGTTTGCGTCGCGGAATACCTTGCCCTCGCCCTTCTCGCCGGACTTTTCGATGGTCAGGTAGTAGGAACCCAGTACCATATCCTGTGTAGGAACGGTAACAGGACGTCCATCAGACGGCTTCAGCAGGTTCTTGGCTGCGAGCATGAGAGTGCGCGCCTCTTCCTGAGCCTCTGCGGACAGGGGGAGATGTACCGCCATCTGGTCGCCGTCGAAGTCCGCGTTGAATGCGGTACAGCACAGGGGGTGCAGCTTGATCGCACGACCCTCGACGAGTACCGGAGAGAATGCCTGGATACCCAGTCTGTGCAGTGTAGGCGCACGGTTCAGCAGAACGGGGTGATCCTTGATAACGCACTCGAGGGAATCCCATACCTTGTCGTCTGCGCGCTCTACCATCTTCTTGGCCTGCTTGATGTTCTGAGCGCTGCCCTTTACTACCAGATCGTTGAGAACAAACGGCTTGAACAGCTCAAGAGCCATCTCCTTAGGCAGACCGCACTGATCCATCTTCAGCTCAGGGCCAACGACGATAACGGAACGTCCGGAGTAGTCAACACGCTTACCGAGCAGGTTCTGACGGAAACGTCCCTGCTTACCCTTTAACAGGTCGGAAAGGGACTTGAGCGGACGGTTGTTGGAACCAGTGTACGCTCTGCCGTGTCTGCCGTTATCTATAAGTGCGTCAACAGCTTCCTGGAGCATGCGCTTCTCGTTTCTCACGATGATCTCCGGGGAGTGCATCTCGATGAGCTTTCTCAGACGGTTGTTTCTGTTGATAACGCGGCGGTACAGGTCGTTCAGGTCGGAAACGCCGTAGCGTCCGCCGTCCAGCTGTACCATCGGGCGGATATCCGGAGGGATAACCGGGATAACGTCCAGGATCATCCACTCGGGACGGTTGTGGGACTGGAGGAATGCCTCTACAACGTCAAGGCGCTTGAGCAGCTTTACGCGCTTCTGACCCTGCTGGGTTGTTGCCAGCTCCTCCTTCAGCTCATTGGAGAGCTTTTCAAGATCGATCTCCTGGAGAAGCTCCTTGATAGCCTCTGCGCCCATGCCTGCCTTGAAGTCAGAGCCGTACTTCGTGCGGAAGTTAGCGTACTCCTTCTCCTCCAGCAGCTGGTTCTTGCTCAGCTCCTTGGCCTCGCCGGGATCGATAACGATATACTTTGTGAAATAGAGCACCTCTTCCAGTCTTTTGGGAGAGATATCCAGCACCTGACCGATGCGGGAGGGCGTGCCCTTGAAATACCAGATGTGGGAAACCGGGGCGGCAAGCTCGATGTGACCCATACGCTCACGTCTTACCTTCGCACGGGTAACCTCAACGCCGCACTTCTCGCAGACCTTGCCCTTGAAGCGAATGCGCTTGTACTTACCGCAGTTACACTCCCAGTCCTTCTGCGGGCCAAAGATACGCTCGCAGAACAGACCTTCCTTTTCCGGCTTCTGGGTACGATAGTTTATGGTTTCAGGACGGAGCACTTCACCGTAGGACCATTCTCTTATCTGGTCGGGAGAGGCAAGTCCGATCTTCATTGACTCAAAAACAGTGTTCAATTTATTACCTCGTTTCTTTATGAAAGCCCCAGCCGGCAGCCGTTAAAGCTGCCGGTCGCGGCAGGCTGTATTCGTCACGGGATTATCGGGAGGATCACTCGTCCTCGCCGAAGTCGATCGGCTCATCGTCCGGGAGATTGCCCTCGCCGAAGCCGTCCTCATCATCGGAGGAGCCAGCGGATTCACCATTGATCTCGTCCTCGTTCACGATTCCGTAGCCTCTGTCATTAAGCTCGTCCTCATTAGTGTTGTAGTTGAAATCCATTGTTTCAGAAGCGTATCCAGTTTCGTCCTCATCCTCGTCGCCGTCGTTTCTGAGGTCAACGACTTCGCCCTTGTCGTCCAGGACTCTTACGTCCAGGCCAAGACCCTGAAGCTCTCTGATCATTACCTTGAAGGACTCGGGAACGCCGGGCTTCGGAACGGGCTCGCCCTTCACGATAGCCTCGTAGGTTTTCTGACGTCCCATCAGGTCGTCGGACTTGACGGTCAGGATCTCCTGAAGCGTATATGCAGCGCCGTAAGCCTCGAGAGCCCAAACCTCCATCTCACCGAAACGCTGACCGCCGAACTGAGCCTTACCGCCCAGAGGCTGCTGTGTTACGAGAGAGTAGGGACCGGTGGAACGCGCATGGATCTTATCATCAACCAGGTGGTGCAGCTTGAGGTAGTACATATAACCAACAGTTACAGGTCCGTCGAACTTCTCGCCGGTTCTGCCGTCTGTCAGCTGCGTCTTACAGTCAGAGGTGAATGCGATCTTCGTGAAGTCGATTCCTGCGGAGTTCGCACCCAGCAGCTCGGCCTCGCTGTGTTCGCCCGGCTCTCTGTTCATGTTGTAGATACGCTCTGCGTTCTCGTCCATCTTGCCGCTGTTGACCGCTCTTGCAGCCTCGTACAGCTCGCGGATATCCTGCTCGTGCGCGCCGTCGAATACCGGTGTTGCGATCTTCCAGCCGAGCGCCTTTGCAACGTATCCAAGGTGAACCTCGAGCACCTGTCCGATGTTCATTCGGGAAGGTACGCCCAGAGGATTCAGCACGATGTCAAGCGGAGTACCGTCCGGAAGGAACGGCATATCCTCCTGGCGGAGAATTCTGGAAACGACACCCTTGTTACCGTGACGGCCCGCCATCTTATCGCCGACGGAGATCTTTCTCTTCTGCGCGATATATACGCGAACCTTCTCGTTTACTCCGGGGGACAGCTCGTCGCAGTTGTCGCGGTTGAATACCTTTACGTCAACAACGATACCGCTTACGCCGTGGGCAACTCTCAGAGAGTTGTCACGCACTTCCCTTGCCTTCTCGCCGAAGATCGCGCGGAGCAGTCTTTCCTCCGCGTTAAGCTCAGTTTCGCCCTTGGGAGAAACCTTACCTACCAGGATATCGCCGGAGTGTACCTCAGCGCCAATACGAACGATACCGCGCTCGTCAAGGTCCTTGAGAGCCTCGTCGGAAAGGTTCGGGATATCACGGGTGATCTCCTCGGAGCCGAGCTTGGTTTCACGGCACTCGAGTTCGTATTCCTCTATATGAATTGAAGTGTAAACGTCATTATAAACGAGCTTCTCGTTGATAAGGACCGCGTCCTCGTAGTTGTAGCCTTCCCATGTGGTAAAGCCGATGAGGGCGTTCTTACCGAGCGCGATCTCGCCCATCTTTGTTGCAGGACCGTCTGCAATAACGTCGCCTGCCTTAACCTTCTCACCCTTGCTTACGATCGGGCGCTGGTTTACGCAGTTGCCCTGGTTGGAGCGCTTGAACTTGATGAGTCTGTAGATGTGCTCCTGACCGAGGTCGTTTGTGATGATGATCTTGTCTGCGTCAACGTCGGTGACTACGCCGTCTTCCTTGGAGCAGATGACAACGCCGGAGTCAACGGCAGCCTTGTACTCCATACCGGTTCCGACGATAGGATTGTCGGTAACCATCAGCGGCACAGCCTGACGCTGCATGTTCGCACCCATCAGCGCACGGTTCGCATCATCGTTCTCGAGGAATGGGATCATAGCCGTAGCGACGGAAACGACCATCTTCGGGGATACGTCCATAAAATCGATCTTGTCGCGTTCGAACTCACGGATAGTATCGCGGCAGCGTGCGTGAACCATCGGTCTTGCGAAATGACCTTCATCGTCCAGCGGCTCGTTGGCCTGAGCCACAACGTAGTTATCCTCTTCGTCAGCGGTCATGTAGACTACTTCGTCGAGTACTCTGCCGGTAGCCTTGTCAACGCGTCTGTAGGGAGCCTCGATGAAGCCGTATACGTTGATTCTCGCGAAGGAAGCAAGATAGGAAATCAGACCGATGTTAGGACCTTCAGGGGTCTCGATAGGACACATTCTTCCGTAGTGGGAGTAGTGTACGTCGCGGACCTCAAATCCGGCTCTGTCCCTGGACAGACCGCCCGGACCCAGAGAGGACAGACGGCGCTTGTGAGTAAGCTCAGCCAGCGGGTTGTTCTGATCCATGAACTGGGACAGCGGAGAGGAGCCGAAGAATTCTCTCATCGCGGAGATAACCTGGCGTGCATTGATAAGGGACGCCGGGGAAACCTTCTCCTGATCCTGACCGTTGAGCTGCATTCTCTCGTGAATGGTCTTTTCCATGCGGACGAAGCCCATTCTGAAGTTGTTCTGGAGCAGCTCGCCTACGCAGCGGATACGTCTGTTGCCGAGGTGGTCGATATCATCGACTGTGCCGACCTTCTCGCAGAGATCGAGGAAGTAGCTTACAGTCGCGAAAATATCTTCAATTGTGATGTGTCTGGGGATAAGTTCCTCAGCGCGGTTCTTGATAAGGCGTGCCAGCTCTTCCTGGTCGCCTGCCGCAGTTTCAAGGATATCGCGAAGAACAGCGAAGCGAACATGCTCGTTGATGCCGAGGGATTCAACGTCCATATCGCCGGTGTAGACCCTGATATCCACCATACCGTTGCCGGTAACACGGACGATGGCGTCCTCACGCTCGGGGTGGTAAACAGCTACGTCGATAACGCCGGCGTTCTCAATCTCGAGAGCCTTTTCGCGGCTTATGAACTCACCCTCGTCAGCGAGAATCTCGCCGGTCATAGGAGCGATGACCGGTTCAGCTATCTTTCTGCCGTACAGTCTGTCGGAGATAGCGAGCTTCTTGTTGTACTTGTAACGTCCGAATCTGGACAGATCATATCTCTTTGCGTCGAAGAACTGGTTGTTGAGGTAGTTCTGCGCGGACTCAACGCTGGTCATGTCGCCGGGGTGCAGCTTTCTGTAGACCTCGAGGAGAGCCTCTTCCTTGTTCTGGGTGCTGTCCTTCTCGATGGTAGCAAGGATCCTGGGATCCTCGCCGAACTTAGCGGTCAGCTCAGCGTTGGAGGAAAGACCCAGCGCACGCAGGAACGTGGTAACGGGGATCTTTCTGTTCTTATCTATGCGGACATAGTATACGTCATTGGCGTCCATCTCGTATTCAAGCCATGCGCCGCGGTTCGGGATAACGGTAGCCTTGTAGAGGGGCTTACCGGTCTTGTCGTTCTCGAAGCCGTAGTAAACGCCCGGGGAACGAACCAGCTGAGATACTACAACACGCTCAGAGCCATTGATGACGAAGGTACCGCTGTCGGTCATAAGCGGCAGATCGCCCATATAGATCTCGTTGTCCATGAACTCGCCGGTCTCCTTGTTGAGAAGACGCGCGGTCACACGGATCGGAATAGCATAGGTAGCGTCACGCTCCTTGCATTCCTCAATGGTATACTTAGTCTTGTCGTCAAGGCGGTGGCTGATGAACGAGAGTTCGTATCTGCCATTGGAATCGGTGATCGGGGAGAACTCCTTGAAGATCTCCTTGATACCGTCATTCAGGAACCATTCGTAGGAATCCTTCTGAATACCGATGAGGTTCGGCATATCTATGACCTCATTGATCTTAGAAAAACTCATTCGGGTGGTTTTTCCGAGCTGTATGGGCTTAACATTCACCATCGGCTTTATCACTCCTTAATAAAAATCCGGTCCGGATAGCTGGAAAAAATCGGATTTTGACGTCTTGTCAGGGTCGAAAAACGACTTTTTCACATACATATCCATTATGATACATTATGATATTATACACCAAACAGCGCCAAAAGTCAAGCATTTAAGGATAAAAAAAAGGCGGATAAATCCGCACATTTTTGTTATTAGGGACGATTTTTTTGCCCATTTTGACAAACTTCGCGCAAAAAACGTCTGATTTTGTAATAATACGCACAAAACGGCTTAAACAGGGGCAGAAAGCCGTTTTGCGCCTTACGGGCAGCCCCATCGGATAACAGCGACCGAAATATCGTCCCGGCTGCCTGCCCTGGAACGCTCCAGTAGGTGCTCTGTCAGCGCAGGCACTCCCTCCCGGGGCAGCGCGGAAGTCCTTGAGGCGAAGCTCAGGAAATCCCCCCGGCTGGCAAAGGAGTTTATCAGCCCGTCGCTGGAAAGCATTGCCGCCCGGAATCCGCCCTCCTGCCAGAAGCTGCGGAAGCTGTTTATCGCGTCGCCGTCGCACAGGGAGGTCGTGAGATTCCCCATCAGCCGCTCGTCCTCGGGCATGGGGAGCTGCGCCCCCTCTGCGGATTCCATCACAAAGGTGCCATCGCCGATCTGCATTCCGAACATGCCGGTTTCGTCCGCCGCCGCCAGTATCAGCGTCGCGCCGTATATGACCTCCGGCTGTATTCCGCCGAATTTCTCGCATACCGCAAGCTCCTGCCCGTTCAGCGGACGGAATCCAAGGTGGGCGGCGATCTCGTCGTTCCAGCCGCAGATTATGTTTCCGGCGATCCTGCGCGCCGATTCCTTCGGATCCCGTGAAAAAATTTCGGAAAGACTGCCGTTACGCTCGCAGAAATCCATCACCGAACGAATGGCGATACGCGCCGCCATCTCGCTCCCGGCGTCGCTGCGAAAGTGCTTCTCGCTGCCGTGACCGTCGGATACCGCCGCCACCGCCAGCTTGTCGGAAACGTACACCCGTGCGCTGTCCTGGCAGGGAGTTCCGTTCTCTTCGTGGGAAGCGCCCCTGACGGACGCCGCAAACCCATCGAACTGCATTACCAGCCAGCCTCGATGTCAGCGTTGATCTCGTCGCTCTCTGCGAATTCCCGAATCTGCTCCGCCGCGGATTCCTGCTTTGTGTGCGCCTGCTCGCCGCTCTCCGCCAGGCGGACGCTGCGGCTTCCTATCTGTGAAGAAGTCACTGCCACGAACTTTATCAGCTTCGCCAGGGCTTCCCCGTTGTGGGCTGTAACCACGCTGCCGGGATCCCCGGTGAACTGCGCCAGGATATCCAGATCCGCGTCCTCGCCGATGGCGACAGCCGCCTTGATTCCGTTGGAGTACCAGCGGTTCTTTGCGATGGTATCCAGTCCCTTGACGTAGTTATCCGTCGGGTAGCCGTCGGACATGAGTATCATGACCGGCGCAAAGGACAGGCTCGGGGACTTCATGAATTCGTTTCTGGACAGCTTGGAAGCAAGCTCGGTGAGCGCCGCACCGAGGTCGGTGACATTCTCCGCCTCAAGGGGCTTCCACTCGAATTCGTCGATGGATACCGGCGCGTCGTACATCCATTCGCAGCCGCCGGAGAACTTCAGAACGGCAAGCTTGATATCAGCGTCAGCGCCGCCGATATCCCTGATCTCCGGGATAAGCTCCTCCATAACGGAGTTCACGGTGCCGATCTTGCTTCCGCTCATGCTGCCGGAGCAGTCTATCACAAAGAAGAGCACCATGGATTTCTTGGCGATCTCTTCCGCATTGTCAAAGGGATTTATCGGTGTATCAGACATTTTTGACCTCCCACAACCATGCGGCAATCGTCTGCCCGACGCAGACCGATCCGCATTGATATCAGCTATGTATCCATTATACCATTGCCGGTGGGAATTGTCAATACGACCGTGCGCAGTTCCGTGCCCTTGACATTTCTGCCGTAAAGATTTATACTTATTCTATGGTCACAAAAAGCTCCCCGGAGTCCTCATCGGCTGTCCACTGTTCGTCGGGCGCCATCGTGCTGAGGTAATCCAGCAGTCCGCTGTATATCGTGAACGCCAGCTGCTGCTGATATTCCGCGGTGGCAAGCTTCGCCTCCTCGTCCGGATTGGAGAGGAATCCGCACTCGATCATCAGCGACGGGTTCTTGTTGGATTTCAGCAGGTAGAGTTCGTCGCCGGTCAGCTTGATTTCACGGTCGTTCCCCGGCTGAAGCTGCGCGAAGCGGTTCTGCATTATCTGCGCCAGTGTGCGGTTGCCGGGATTGTTGTTATTGTAGAACATCTGTCCGCCGAAATATGCCGGGTCAGTGAAGTTGTTCTGGTGTATGCACAGGAATATGCTGTCGGGATAGCTCTGGATAAGCTCCAGGCGGTTATCCATGTCGGAAAGCTTCTGGTTGCGTATTCCCTCCGTGCCCGGGTCGTATATTGATATATCCTCGCTCCGAGTCAGCACCGTATGGAATCCGGACAGCTCCAGCAGCTGCTGAAGGCGCTTTACAACGGCAAGGTTGACGTCCTTTTCAAGCGTGCCGCCCTTTCCTACGGCGCCGCTGTCCAGCCCACCGTGGCCTGCGTCAAGGACTATTACCGGCTTATCCGACACCTCTGCGGCGGCAGGGAGAGCGTGGTCCGTCACACGGGCGCACACGGCAAGCACCGCAAATATAGCCGCCATGCTGACGGCAAATCTCAAGGACTTTTTGTTTAATTTCATGTTGATACCCCCAGAATTTCTGCCCGTGTGCACCGGCGCGGCGCAGGACAAAGTACTCTTTGTCCAATGAATATGAGGGAACATTCCGGATTATAACCAGATAACCGTCAAAAGGAGAAAATAAATGGCAAAGGCAAAAACCGTTTTCGTCTGCAGCGAATGCGGTCAGGAATACTCAAAGTGGAACGGCAGGTGCACCGCCTGCGGAAGCTGGAACACCATAGAGGAAGCGGAGCCGGCTCCGCTTATCGGAGGGAAATCCGCGGCGCCGGTCGGGGAGCTGAAATTCTCCCCTATCGACGGCATAAGCTATGAGGACGAAACCCGTTACGACACTGGAATTTCCGAGCTGGACAGGGTGCTGGGCGGAGGGCTTGTCAAAGGCTCCCTGGTGCTTATCGGCGGCGACCCCGGGATAGGAAAATCCACCCTGCTGCTGCAAATATGCGGATTCATGAGCAGCCAGCACACCATACTCTACGTTTCCGGCGAGGAATCCGAGCGCCAGATAAAGCTCCGCGCCGACCGCCTGGGCGTATCCGGCAGCAACAATCTCATGCTCGCCTCCGGGAATAATTGCGAGAGTATTATACAGGCAGTAAAGAAATCCAAGCCGGATATAGTCATCATCGACTCTATCCAGACGATAACATCCAGCGGAATCAGCTCCTCCGCCGGGAGCATAGTCCAGGTACGGGAATGCACCAACGCATTCATGCACCTTGCGAAATCCGAGGAAATTCCCATATTCATCGTAAGCCACGTCAACAAGGACGGCGGAATCGCGGGTCCGAAAATAATGGAGCACATCGTGGACACCGTTCTGTACTTCGAGGGCGAGAAGCAGCTTTCCTACAGGATACTCCGGGCGATAAAGAACCGCTTCGGCTCCACCAACGAGATAGGCGTATTCAACATGGACGACGACGGACTCCACGAGGTGACTAACCCATCCGAGATGATGCTTTCCGGGCGTATCTCAACGGTTTCCGGCAGCGCCGTCGTATGCACCGTGGAGGGCACACGCCCTATCCTGGCGGAAGTCCAGGCGCTGGTGACGAAATCCTCGCTGTCCGCGCCGCGCCGCGTCGCCACAGGATTCGACTACAACCGGCTGTACATGCTTCTGGCGGTTCTGGAGAAGCGCACGGGATTCTTCTTCGGCGGAGTTGACGTCTACGTCAATATCGTCGGCGGACTGAAACTCGACGAGCCTGCGGCGGACCTTGCAGTGGCACTGGCGCTGTATTCCGGGCTGTGCGACAAGGTTATCCCGGAAAAGCTGATGGTATTCGGCGAGGTGGGACTAGGCGGCGAAGTCCGGGCGGCTTCCCACGTCCGGGAGAGAGTCAAGGAGGGCGCCCGGCTCGGATTCGAGCGTTGCATAATTCCGAAGCAGAGCTTCTCCTCCCTCAGCAAGGCGGAGAATTACGGCATTCAGATAATCGGCGTGCGCACGCTGGAGCAGGCATTCCGCGCGATAAACGCCAACAAGGAGGAAACAAAATGACGAACTGCGACGACTGCGTGAACTATGTTTACGATGAGGAATGCGACTGCTGGGTGTGTCTTGTGAACCTTGACGAGGACGAGATGTACAGATTCATGACCGGCACGAACTACAACTGTCCCTATTATTCCTCCGATGACGAATACGCCATTGCGAGAAAGCAGTAAGACCGCAGCCGCATTTACGCGGCTGAATGCGGAAAATCCCCCGGCACGCTGTGTACAGGGGGATTCTTGTATGTCTATGCTATACGAAATAGATTTTTTCGCAGGCGAAAACCCACGAAAGAAAAGCGCCTCAACGCGCGAAATTCGTGTCGAGGCGCTCGACTGGTTGGGATAGTGCGATTCGAACGCACGCATGAGGGAGTCAAAGACCCTTGCCTTACCACTTGGCTATATCCCAGTGTAACGCACCCGGCTCCGTATTCCGGAATCCGCCTGAGTGCGGCGCTTAACGAAAAAGGCACAGGAAAATCCTATGCCTTTTGATATCTGGGGTGGGTAGTGGGAGTCGAACCCACGATCTTCGGGACCACAATCCGACGCTTTAACCTACTAAGCCATACCCACCATGCATGGCACGCCATGAAGGATTCGAACCTTCGACCTACCGCTTAGAAGGCGGTTGCTCTATCCAGCTGAGCTAATGGCGCATGCGCTGTATGTTTGTCCAAAAAGGACTGGAGCGGGTGATGGGAATCGAACCCACGCGACCAGCTTGGAAGGCTGGGATTCTACCATTGAACTACACCCGCATATCCGACATATCTGAACTTAACATCAATGCTTAATTATTATAACACTTTTTATTTGCTTTGTCAAGGGGTAAAATCAAATTTTTTCGATATTTTCTTCCGAACTCCGATTTAATAAAAAAGGACTGGAGAATCCAGCCCTTCAGTCTGTCGAAAAAGTAAATTTTGCCCGCGAAGCGGTCTTTTGAAATTAATTTTTTGACCCAGCTTTGCCGGGTCAAAAAATACTTCTATCCGCACAAGTGTATTGGAAACGGCTTCGCCTTATTCCTTACGCGTGCAGGGTGCATTTTATCGAAGATAAAATGCGTAAAGCTTGGCTTTGCCAAGCTAGTGGATTTGTTCGGCGGAACAGTCACTTTAGTGACTTTTTCGACGGTCTCAAGGACTGGAGAATCCAGTCCTTTTTTACTTATCTCAGGTTTGCCGCGTCGATACGGTTGAGGGCGCGCTTGAGCTTTGCTTCAGCAAGGCGCAGTTCATTATCGCTGTGCGCCGCCTTTATACGTCCCTCTGCGACCTCCTTTGCATGCTCCGCGCGGTTCACATCGATCTCGTCCGCCCACTCGCACGCCTGCACCAGTATCACAGTCTTTTCCCTAGACACCTTAATGATGCCACCAGTGGTTGCCGCACGCCGGAACTGACCATCGATCATCACGCGCATCTGCCCTATTCCCAGGGCGGCGCAATAAGGCTCATGCCCGTTGAGTATTCCGACATCGCCGACAGTCGTCCGGGCAATGATCTGCTCGGTTTCGCCGTCAAAAAATGTCTTTTCGGGCGTGATTATTTGTAACTTGAACGGTGTCATTTTGTACCCCCGTCAGACTTTCTTTGCCTTCTCGATAACCTCGTCGATCGTGCCTGCGAACAGGAATGCGGATTCCGGCAGGTCGTCGTGCTTGCCCTCGATTATCTCCTTGAAGCCGCGGATAGTTTCCTTCAGCGGAACATACTTGCCCTCCATGCCGGTGAATGCCTCCGCAACGGAGAACGGCTGTGACAGGAAGCGCTGGATCTTTCTCGCACGGGATACGGTCAGCTTATCCTCGTCGGACAACTCGTCCATACCCAGGATCGCAATAATATCCTGAAGCTCGTTATAGCGCTGAAGAATGGACTGCACCGCTCTCGCGACCTCATAGTGCTCCTTGCCCACGATATCCGGGGTGAGGATTCTGGAGGTGGATTCCAGTGGATCTACCGCCGGATAGATACCCATGGACGCGATGTTTCTGGAAAGAACCGTGGTAGCGTCCAGATGTGCGAATGTAGTCGCCGGAGCCGGGTCAGTCAGGTCGTCCGCAGGAACATAGACCGCCTGAACGGACGTGATGGAGCCTTTCTTGGTGGAAGTGATACGCTCCTGGAGAGCACCCATCTCGGTGGCAAGCGTAGGCTGGTAACCAACGGCGGAGGGCATACGACCGAGCAGCGCGGAAACCTCGGAACCTGCCTGGGTGAAACGGAAGATGTTGTCGATGAACAGCAGAACGTCCTGACCTTCCTTATCACGGAAATACTCCGCCATAGTCAGACCGGACAGCGCAACTCTCATTCTTGCTCCTGGCGGCTCGTTCATCTGACCGTAAACCAGCGCGGTTTTGCTGATAACACCGGATTCCGTCATCTCGTTGTACAGGTCGTTACCCTCACGGGTACGCTCGCCGACGCCGGTGAAAACGGAAATACCGCCGTGCTGCTTTGCGATGTTGTTGATAAGCTCCATGATAAGGACCGTCTTACCAACGCCCGCGCCTCCGAACAGACCTATCTTACCGCCCTTGAGGTACGGCGCAATAAGGTCAACGACCTTGATACCGGTTTCAAGAACCTGGTTGGAAGCCTCCTGCTCCTCAAACTTCGGAGCCTGGCGGTGTATCTCCCATTTTTCCTCGGTCTGGGGCTGGGGCTTGTTGTCTACTGCCTCGCCGAGCAGGTTGAACACACGTCCCAGGGTTTCCTTTCCGACAGGGACCTTGATGGAAGCGCCGGTATCGACGGCCTCCATACCTCTGACAAGACCGTCCGTGGAACCCATCGCGATGCAGCGCACCACATCGTCGCCGATATGCTGTGCGACCTCAACGACCAGCTTCTGACCATTGTTGTCGATCTCAATGGCATTCAGCAGATTGGGCAGGTGATCCGGGTGGAACCTGATATCAAGAACCGCGCCGATGACCGTGACGATCGTGCCAATGTTCTGATTTGTCATTTCTGATTTTTCCTTTCCAATAGTAGTTTTGGAAATGCTATGCTGAATGTTATATCACACGCTGATATAACGGATTATAATTACTCAAGAGCATTCGCGCCGGATACGATCTCGGTGATCTCCTGCGTGATGCTTGCCTGGCGCGCTCTGTTATAGAGCAGCGACAGACTCTCGGTCATGGCGTCTGCGTTGTCAGTTGCGGACTCCATAGCCGTTCTGCGCGCACCCTGCTCGGAAGCATACGCCTCCACGACAGCGCACTGCACAAGGCTGGCGGTGAACTTCGGCACGATACGGTCGAACACCGCCTCGGGGGACGGGTCATAAGTCATGGTGCCGTAATTCTCGAGCTTCTGCGTCATCATAGGAAGCACCGCCATCTGCTGTGCCTCCTGCGTCAGCTGGGAAACGAACATAGTGAAGAATATCTGGACGTCGTCCACCTCGCCCTTGCGAAACAGCTCGACCGCTGTATCCGCGATCTCCTGCGCCTGGGCGGGCTTGATGTTCTCGGCGATGTTCGGATAGCTTCCCACTATGTCGTAGTCGCGCTTGGAGAAATACTCTATAGCCTTCTTGCCGACAGCGATTATCTTGGGCTTCTCCGGATCTGCGGAATGCGCCGACGCCGCCAGCTTCAGGATATTTGAGTTATATCCGCCGGCAAGCCCTCTGTCGCCTGCCACAACGATGAACAGGCGGTGCTTTACTTCCCTCTTCACGGTGAACACCGTGGAGAAGTCGGTATTGGCGGAAACAATCTCGCACATGGACTTATACAGCTCGTTGAAGTAGGGACGAGCCTGCTCAGCGCGCTGCTTCGCCTTGCGGAGCTTACTTGAGGACACCAGCTCCATCGCCTTGGTTATCTGCCGGGTGGAGCCGACAGACTTGATACGCCGCTTGATGTCCTTCATATTACCTGATGCTATAATATCACCCCCTGGGTAAAGATACCGCGCCGCAGCAGACCTGCGGCGGAAACGGCGGCATTAAACGTTGTCGTCCGTAGTGATATATCTTACCTTCTTTTCGATGAAGAGCCACGCAACGCCGAGGGCGGCGAACATGGAAAGAGTTGTGGCAATAATGCCGAGCACAAAAGCAGCCTGCTTCATGTTATGCTCCTTTCGTCAGGCGGTGTAACCCCTGGCAAACTCGGTCAGCACGTTCTTAAGCTGCTCCTCGTTCTCGGGGGTGATCACCTTTTCGGTTTTTATGCTTGTGAGTATCTCAGGCACGGTGGACCTGATGTGGTCAAGCAGGTCTGCCTGGTACTGCTTTATCTTCTCAACGGGGATATCCTTGAGGTAGTTGTGTACGACAGCGTAGATGATGACTACCTGCTCCTCTACCTCAAGAGGGGAGTTCTGATCCTGCTTGAGCACCTCAACGATACGCTCGCCCTTTGCCAGACGCTCCTTGGTGTCCTTATCCAGGTCGGAGCCGAACTGCGCAAAACTCTGAAGCTCTCTGTACTGGGAGTAATCCAGCTTCAGGGTGCCGGCTACCTTCTTCATAGCCTTGATCTGTGCGTTACCGCCTACACGGGATACGGAGATGCCCGGGTTTACTGCGGGGCGTACACCAGCGTTGAACAGCTCGCTCTCAAGGTATATCTGACCGTCGGTGATGGAGATTACATTGGTCGGGATATACGCGGATACGTCGCCTGCCTGCGTTTCGATTATCGGCAGGGGAGGCAGGGAGGCGCCGCCGGAGGTCTCCGAGCTGGC